>Ga0194128_10004518_pt1 | contig 20295 bp, 15 predicted proteins | sample TA2KigCa65mmetaG_FD_148650 | JGI IMG/M metagenome (GOLD analysis project Ga0194128, IMG submission 148650) | Freshwater microbial communities from Lake Tanganyika, Tanzania - TA2015037 Kigoma Deep Cast 65m | ecosystem: Environmental > Aquatic > Freshwater > Lake | place: Tanzania: Lake... | reverse complement strand
CTCGAAATCGGCATCTGCGGCGATGGCATTCTCCAGAGACTTCTCGGTGAACAGTGTGAACAGTCGACCCATAATCCGACTTTGCCTTACTCCTGCCTAAGGTGCCGCTTCGTTTCCCGCAGTTGCGGCGACGGTCACACCGATCTCGGCGAAGAATGTGACAGAGGAAACCTGAATTCCACATCGCCTAATGCGAACTGTCGGCCTGATTGTTCACTTGGTCGCTGCGGTGACAGTATTCTTGATTCCTTCGAACAGTGCGATGATGGCAACCGTATCGGCAACGACGGCTGCGATGCATACTGTGTGAAAGAGATAAGTGTGCTGGTACAGAAAGATGCAATACTTGAGACGGGATATGAAAATCAAGTGACCCCACAACAACCAAACAGCCTGGCAGCCCATCAGTTCGCTCAATTCCCCTTCGCGCCATATCAGATGCCCTACCAGCAACTTCCCTACGCGCAGCTTCAACCCTTCATGCAGCAGTTACCGCAGACGACGGAATCCGGACCCGCGGCCGTTGTCGTTGTTGCCTCCGGCATGGCTGCAGGTTGGGGATGGGTTCGGAGAAGAAGAAAATAGAATCAGCACGGGTACCTGCTTGCCGGCAAATAGGCACTCCCCAGAAGCACGCAAGAAAACCACGTACACGGCTATCGAAGTGACTGCCCCACACTGAGTGCAAACCGCTGCACGAGCAACTGACGGTGCGCGTTGCTTTCCAGGTCCCGTGCCAGCTCGCTGTATGCGCGGACACATGCCACATTGGCGGGCATGCGTTCACGGAGAATGAGCCCAAGGTGAAGCAGTAGCATATCCGCTTCTGATCCACGCTCATGGATGGGAACCAGCAACTTCATCCTCTCCAGATCCTGCGATGCCCTCCAGAAGGACTGCGCCGTCCCGTGTACGGTTCTGTGCGTTCGGAGGAGATCGGGGTCAGAAGCCAGACTGATGGCGGTACCCGGAGCGCCGCGCGAAAGATGAAGAATGAACCGCGCATCATCTTCGTCAACCTCATCCAGCAATGGCTGTAAGGAACGCGAAGGTAACGGATGGAAGGCCAGCACGCGTGTACGGGAAACAATGGTAGGCAGCAATACCTCCAGATCCTGCGTCGTCAGGAGAAAAATCAAATACTCCGGAGGCTCTTCCAGAATTTTCAGGAACGCGCTTGCAGCTGCCTCCTGCATGCGCTCGATGGAACGTATGATGCAGCAGCGGTATCGTCCCATCGCCGTTCCGTAGAGAATTTCTTGCAACGCACGGATATCGTCGATGCTGATGGTGTCCGTCTTCGCTGCCGGCTTCTTGCTCCTGTGCACCTGGGGTGCATTCGATGTCTTTGCGATCACTCCCCAGTCTTCACACGCTTCCTCCATCCATAATTGATCCAGGACGAGGAGATCAGGATGCGTGAGATGCTCGATCTGCCTCTGAATCGATTTCTTCTCCGCAGCATTTGCATCAATCATGAGTAAATCCGCTGCGAAGCGTAGCGCGACGGACATCTTCCCCAGGTGCGGAACACCAGAGAACAGATACGCGTGTGCGACATTGCCCTGCGCGATGTCCTGCGCAAGAGACTGCATCTGCTTTTCATGACCGACGATGTCCCGGAGACGCGGCATGGAGGAGAAGTATACGCTATCGCAATAGTGGCATCTACACCGCTTCCGTCAGGGAAAAAGAGCTCTCACACCCGCTGACATGATGTTGGCGGGTGGCTCGTGCCCGAAATCAGGCGCACTACTTCACTTTCAACGTGCGCTGCTCGATCAGTGCTTCCTTACCCATTTGGCCGCGGTTTTTGAGATCTTGATCGAATACGCCGTAACGAAGCACGTACGGCTGGGTCCACTCCAGATCAAAGAAAGTGGCCAATCCGTATTCGTAACCGTTGAAGGTCTCCTCTCCATGGAGTTCTTCAATGAGCTGGAAAGAATCGTCCGTTAGGTTTCCTGCAAAGAGCTGTTGCACCAGTCCGGTCTCCAAATGCTCTTGGGAATCAGCCTTTGTCCAAACGATGCGATCCTGCATCGGTGATAACGCGGCACCATCAAATGAACCGTTGTAAGAATCATTGATGCACATCTCCGTAAAACGCTTGGTGGAGGGATCAAATGCATAGAGTGTCCCGCCAGCATTATCCGTTTCCTTCAGCACCGTCCGGAAAATAACGAGAGACGAGTTTGCCGGTAATGCAAAAGGTTCGAGCGTAAGGTTGAATGTCGATCGCAGCCCCTCAACCGCCGTTTTGACGCTCTTCACGAGAACCGTACGCTCACCTGTACGGACATTTCTTGTGACAACCTCCCCATCGTACCCTTCCTCGAAGGGAACATTCTCCGTTTCCATCGCATACCGGACAAGATAATCGACGTTCCCCCTTTGTCGCAGCACTGCTGTGCTCCGCTCCAGTGCTTCATATGTTTGCGTATGCCACGAATCTTCCTGACCCAATTCCAATCGTATGATCATTTCCGCCATTTCTGCGCGGGTGATCACCTGATCAAAACTGTGTATGGAAAAAGGAATGGCGTTTTTCTGCTGAAGACCGGAAACGTACGGACCGTACCAGGCATCGTGCCGATCTTCCATATCCGTGACATGGAACCCTATCGAGAGCATCTTCGCCGCTTCTGCAAAATTAATCTTATTCGCAGGACGGAATGTCCCGTCACCGTACCCGGTAGCGATCACATGAAAATCCGCCGTGCAACGTATGGCGCGAACCACGCATCCGCCGGGACATCGCTGAATGAATTTCCTTCCCACGATTCCATACATGTCGCAATATCCTCCTTTGGAGTCGCGACACTTACGATGATCTTTGCGAACTCCGCACGGTTGATAGTGTCGTCGGGGCGAAACATGCCATCAGGATCACCTGCGATAAAGCCGTAGTCATATGCCTGGCGAATCGCACTAGCGTATGGATGGCCTTCGGCAACGTCCGGAAATGCAGATGGTGCCATCGCTGCCGCTGGTACAGCTGAAAACACAACGAGAATACTGACGCTGATGGTAAAAAACCGCATACGATCAGTATACTCGATATTCATTAGGATGCATTCGTCCCGTGGCACTTTTTGTACTTCTTGCCGCTGCCGCAGGGACAGGGATCATTCCGACCCACTTTCTCCACGTGCCTGGGCGCACTGATCGCTGATCGCTTTCCCGTCCGCATTACCGCCGGATTCCCCTCCGATGAGGCTCTAGCACCGACCCCCGCCTGACCTCCGGAACCTTGACGAAGGAGGTTCTGCTCCAGCTCCGCAGAAATCTCTCCTTCATTGGTTCGGATGTTACCGAGCTTCTCTTCTGATTCGCGGAGGAGAACGCGCGGAATGAATTGTGTGAAGTCCGCCTGCAGCAGAGTTCTGATAATCATGGAATCGATGGTACTGAGGAGTTGCGCAAAGCGACGGAACCCCTGATCTTTGTATTCGATGAGCGGATCACGCTGTGCGTACCCAGCGAACGCCACCTGCTCCCGCAAATGGGACATGTCATCGATATGATCCATCCAGTGCGTGTCGATACTCTGCAAAGTAACCACTCTCTCCGCTTGGGCAACGACACCGGCATCTTCCGTCGAGCATTTGCGCTCGTACCACGTGACAATGGCTTCCGTCAGGGCTGAACGAGCACCGTCTCTATCGTGAAAACCGGAGAATCGTTCTGCGGTGAATTCTTTGGCAAGCTCCGGATGGAGCGTTGCGACGGTCTCATGCATTTCTTGCGTATTCCATGCTTCACTGTCATCGCCCTGCGCGTGTTGCTCGACGATTGCTTCCGCTTCCCTGCGCAGCGCCGCCAGCACATCCTGATGGAGAGGCTGTTCCCCTATGCCTGATTTCCCCATTTCCCCATTCCCTTCGATCTCCGCCAACTTCACCAGAATCTTCTGCCTCCTCTTGTAGATAATCTCGCGGTGCCTGTTCATCACGTCGTCGTACTGCACCACATGACGACGGATGTCGAAGTTGCGTCCTTCCACACGCTTCTGCGCACTCTCGATGGAGCGCGAAACCATTGTGTTCTCCAGTGGAACGTCGTCGGGCACTTTCAGGCGTTCCATCAGGCTCTTCAGACGGTCACCACCGAAGAGGCGCATGAGATCATCCTCCATAGAGACGAAGAAGCGACTCTCACCGGGATCTCCCTGACGACCGGCGCGACCGCGGAGCTGGTTGTCGATGCGTCGTGACTCATGGCGTTCCGTACCGAGAATGCAGAGTCCTCCTGCGTTGGTGACTCCCGCACCGAGTTTGATGTCGGTTCCGCGACCGGCCATGTTTGTTGCGATGGTGACGGTTCCCGATTGACCGGCCTGCGCGACGATCTCCGCCTCTTTTTCATGCTGCTTGGCATTCAAAACGCTGTGCGGAATATTGTCCTGCGTCAGCAGCGCGCTCATCACTTCAGATTTCTCAATCGAGGTGGTACCGATGAGCACAGGTTGACCCTTCAAGTGCTTTGCCTTTGCAATGGCCGCCACTGCTTTGAATTTTGCAGCCACCGTGCGGTACACGGCATCGGGCTTATCGTCACGAACAACAGGCTGGTTCGTCGGAATGACGAATGTGCGGAGTTTGTAGATTGATTCGAATTCCTCTTCTTCGGTTTTGGCCGTACCCGTCATGCCTGCAAGCTTTTCGAAGAGACGGAAGTAGTTCTGAAACGTGATGGTCGCGAGTGTTTTGCTTTCGCGCTGCACTTCGACACCTTCCTTCGCTTCGATGGCCTGATGCAGGCCGTGACTGTAGCGGCGCCCGGGCATCAGACGTCCCGTAAACTCGTCAACGATGATGATTTCGCCGTCCTTGGAAACATAATCGACATCGCGCTGGTAAATGGCGTGTGCGCGGAGCGCCTGCTCGATGTGATGGACCTCTTCGAAGCCCTTCTCCGTATAAATATTCTCAACACCGAGCAACTCTTCCATTTTCTTGATGCCCTCATCTGTGAGGACTGCTGCGCGTTGCTTTTCATCTCGGTTGTAGTGCACGTTTTCGGAGAGTCCCTTCACGAGACGGGAGTACAGCACGTACTTCTCCGTTGATTCTCCGGCCGGCTGCGAGATGATGAGCGGCGTGCGGGCTTCATCGATGAGAATGGAGTCCACTTCATCGACAATCGCATAGTGGAGACCGCGCTGTACCTGACGTTCGAGTGAGACCGCCATGTTGTCACGCAGGTAATCGAAACCGAATTCATTGTTGGTGCCGTAGGTGACGTCGCACGCGTAGGCTTTGCGGCGCTCTTCGGTGGTTTTTTCATGGATGATGACGCCGACGGTGAGACCGAGTGCTTCGTAGAGCATGCCCATCCACGCCGCATCGCGCTTCGCGAGGTAATCGTTGACGGTCACGACGTGCACGCCTTTGCCCGTGAGTGCGTTGAGGTACACCGGCAATGTACAAACGAGGGTTTTTCCTTCACCGGTTTTCATTTCGGCAATCGCGCCGCGATGCAGTACCGCTCCACCGATGAGCTGCACGTCATAGGGCACCATCTCCCAAATAAATTCCATTTTCCCCTCTGTTTTCTTCTGTCCCTTCATCAATTCGCACGCGCGGACGACGAGCGCAAACGCCTCGGGAAGTATGGAGTCCAGCGACTCTCCGCCACGCACACGTTCTTTGAACTCTTCGGTCTTTTTCGGAAGATCGGCAAGGGTCAGCGCTGCGTAAGCATCGGACTTCTGAATCGCTCGAACTCTGTCAGCAATTGGACGGATTTTCCACAGCTCTTTTTCGCTCGGATCTCCGATCAGCCGGTTGAGAGTGTCCATCAAAGACATCGCAGATAGGGTAGCAGGGAAAGAGCCTTTCCTGCAGGGGGAATGCAGCAATATTTTGACCGGGAAATTCCATTGTTCATACAACGAATACTTCGCTACGACTGCATAACCTACGAACTACTCTTCACCACCCCCTTCCGTACCACGGTTCCAGTTGTTTTTTTGCAAACACCGCTCCGGAAAGAAATGCAGGTAATACTTCAGAATATGGCCGCAGCAAAGCCTCCATCATTTCCGCCACTCCGGTAATCGCCTGACGATGCTCGTCAATCAATTCTCCGCACCATGTGATTTTTTTCGGCAGCGTTTTCAGGAGATCTTCCACCATCACTAACGACGGCTCCGCCCACTCTCCACCACGAATGAACAGTTGTTCTTTTTTTGTAGAGTGAAACCAGTACTCATGTCTCATGTCTCGCTTCTCATGTCCCAATCTCGCTCCATACACATCACTCAAGTGAACACCGGCGGACGGGATACCCAATTGATCTGCAAGCACATTTGCGCAGGTGACGGCGACACGAAGACTGGTAAACCCACCAGGTCCGGTGACGCAGGCAACATGCGTCAGATCAGGATAGGACCAACCCGCCTCCTTCAACATCGATTCAATACGCGGCAACAACTCATGGTCACCAACGCGGTGGTCAACGGGATGCGAAGCCACGGTCTTGTTGCCAGTCACGCAGGCAATCAAACCGTTATGGGACGCGAGATCGAGGAAAAGACAGTGCATATCGATAAGTTATAAGCTGTAAGCTGTAAGCTGAAAGCTGTAAGCTGAAAGCTATAAGCTATAAGCTGAAGATATCGTACAGCCTCCAGCCCGTGTCTCCCCAACTTTCTGTCATCATTCCGACCCACAATCGCGCGGACATTCTCGCGAAGTGTCTGGCGCATTTGGCGAAACAAACGATTGCGGAAAACATTGAAGTAATCGTCGTCAGTGACACCAACAACCCAGCAACAACAGAACTGTGCACTCAACCCTCTGCCCTCAACCCCCTACCCCCTCATTTTCGCTTCATCGAAATTCCCCCCTGCCAACAGGGCACAGCCCGGAACCGTGGCGTCGCTATCGCGACGGCTCCCGCCTGCTTCTTCATTGGTGATGACATCTTCCTGAAAGAGGATTGCTGCGCACTGCACGAGAGCATCCACAGAAACATGCAAAAACCGGTTGCCGTCCTCGGTTCCATAGGTTGGGACCCCGATGTCGGTATTACACCGGTGATGGAATGGCTCGCGATGAGCGGCTGGCAGTTCGGATATCCGTCCATCGAACGGTATGCCGGAGATTTCCTTCCGAAATCCATTCAGCATCAGTTCTCCTATGCCAGCAATATCAGTGTTCCGACGGAGATCGCGCGTAGAATTCCCTTCCTCGAAGATATTTCCCTCTATGGATGGGAAGACATCGAATGGGGCGCACGACTCCGCGACGCAGGCATCCCCCTGTTCTTTGCGCCAGATGCACGCGCACTGCATCACCATACCATGACGCTGGAGGAGTCTCTCAGGAGAATGGAAACGCTCGGTGCATCGGTTGTAAAAATGGAAAGCATCACTCCCGGCTTTGACCGCAGGCCCAGAGGATGGAAACTGTTGGCCTACAAAGTTTTTGCCGGATTTCCGACGATGAGCGGAAAGCATCGGGCTGCTTTTTTGAGAGGAATGAACAAAGCGATGAGCGATGAGGAATGAGCTTTGTGCTGCTACACTACCCCGGTGTTCCGACGCATCGACCCCCTTCTCTTCGGCATCACCGTCGTTCTTGTGGTGTTCGGTTTCGCGATGATCTCGAGCGTCTCTGTGTTTGAAAGCTATCAGATCACCACCCGTCTGGTCGCACAGGGATTGCGCGAGGAAACGAGCAACTCGTTCTATCTCTGGCGCAGCTTCCTGCACATCGCTGTCAGTCTCGGCGCCATGGTCTTCATCATGATGATTCCCTATCACTTGTGGGAACGTCTCGCTTTACCGCTCTTCGGATTGACGCTCATCCTGCTGCTCGCCGTCTTCATGCCGGGCATCGGTGCAGACTACGGCACGGCCTACAGCTGGATCCGTCTCGGGCCGTTCTCCATTCAGCCATCGGAATTCCTCAAGCTGACTCTTGTCTTCTACATGGCGCTCTGGCTCCAGAAGCGCGAGCAGCTGATCGGGACATGGAAAGAGGGATTCATCCCCTTCGCGGCGCTCCTGAGTCTTTCGACGGTACTCGTTGCCATCCAGCCTGACTTGGGATCATTCCTCGTTCTCACCGGCATTACCTGCACCATGTTCTTCATCGCTGGAGGAAATATTCTCCACCTTCTCCTCGGCGGTGCCATTGCCGGAGTCATGGGTTTGCCGCTGATTCTCCAGAAGCAGTACATCAAGAACCGTTTCCACGCGTTCATCAATCCGGACGACCCTTCGATCCGTGAAACCATCGGGTTCCAGATCAAGCAAGCGCTCATCGCGATCGGTAGCGGTGGATTCTTCGGCCTCGGATACGGGAAGTCCATCCAGAAATTCGGCTATCTCCCCGAAGTGCAGGCGGACATGGTGTTCGCCGCAATGGCGGAAGAGCTGGGGTTCCTCCGTCTCATGATCATCCTCATGATGTTCGCCACCTTCGTCTGGCGCGGATACCGCATCGCGCAGGAGGCGCCGGATCGCTTCGGCTTTCTCGTCGCAACGGGCATCACCACATGGGTCGCGGTGCAGACGCTGCTCAACATCGCAGTCAACCTCGCACTCTTCCCCCTCACCGGTCTCACCCTGCCGTTCATCAGTTACGGCGGCTCATCGCTGATGGCTCTGATGATTGGTGTCGGAATTCTCCTGAATATTTCTTCGTACTCCACGCAGAGCTACGCAACGGAGCACCGCCGAACGAAGAAGGAAAACAAGACCTACAGACAACCGACGATCGGTAGGCGCTAACGCCTCTTTCCTTATAGAATTCCCTCAATGCACACGGTTCTCTTTGTCGGCGGCGGCTCCGTCGGGCACATCGCTCCATCCATCGCTGTGTGGGAAGCACTGAGCAGTATGCGGAAAGATGTCACCGCGCACTTTGTCTGCAGTACCCGTTCCACCGACGCGCCGTACCTGCGACACCTCGGACTCCCATTCACCCCTCTGGATGCGCCGCGCATCGGAGTGTCGTTGCTGTTGAAGGGAGTACGGGCACTGTGCGCTGCACAGAAGATTTTGGAGCGGCAGATGCCTGACGTAGTCTTCAGCACCGGAGGATATGTCAGTGCACCGCTCATCATTGCGGCATGGCAGAAAAAAATTCCGGTCATGCTGCTCGAACCGGAAGCTCTTCCCGGGAAAACGAACCGGCTACTCGGGAGATTCGCAGTGAAAACCTATAGGGGAACTCCTGTCCGTTCGTGCATGACAAGAGGATCGCGTGAGCGAGGACGCACCATCGCGGGTGTTCGGGAAGGACGCCCAGTATTGCTTGTGATGGGCGGCAGCCAGGGTGCTGAGGCAATCAACAGGTGCATCTTCGGGCTCACACACGAATTACTGCAGACCATGGACATCATTCACATCACCGGCGCAGGCAAACTGCCTGCGAATGTGCAGGGTGGGAATACCCCCGGGTATTGCGCAATGGAATTTGCGAATGAAGAACTGCCGCATTTCTATGCCGCGGCGGATGTCACCGTGAGCAGAGCCGGTGCGAGCAGTATCGCAGAACTGGCAGCGAACGGCATCCCCTCGGTACTGGTGCCGCTCCACCGCGCTCAACATGCAAACGCCCTGCGGGCTCACGACACCAATGCGCACTTTGTCGTCTGTCCTCAGGTGGAAATGCAGGAACATCTCGCGCCACTTATCCTCTCTCTACTGGGGAAAAGAGTCCACGGTACACACGGCACAGATGGACAAGATAGTAGACACATTTCGGAAATTATATCGCAGTGCCTTGATTCCGGAGCAATACCTGAGTAGTCTTCCCCGGCTTATGAAGAAATTGTACATCGTACTGATTCCGCTTTTTGCGCTGGCGCTGCTCGTCGGCTGCAGCAAAAACGAGACGGATACTACCCGCATTATGGATACCGATACGCAGGGAAATAACGTATGGAACGGAAAACTGTTGAGCGGCAAGCACACGGTCACACTCAAGACCTCGGAAGGTGACATCGTATTGGAGTTGGATGCGGATGCAGCACCGAAAACGGTGACGAACTTCATCGCGCTTGCAAAAATGGGTTACTACAACAAACTCACGTTCCATCGCGTGATCCCTGATTTCATGATCCAGGGCGGCGACCCGAACGGAGACGGCACGGGAGGAGAGAGTGTCTTCGGAGGTGAGTTCGAAGATGAGATCAACGCCGACAGTTACAGTCTCAACAAGCAGAAACTCAAGGATGTCTTCCAGGGAACGATTCCAAAGGAACTGGAGAACGCAACGGTGAAGGATTATCTGTCCCTGAAGGGGTATCGCTTCAACGATGATCTCGAATCCCTTCCGATGAAGCGCGGGTATATCGCCATGGCAAACAGTGGACCGAATACGAACGGTTCGCAGTTCTTCATCATCACGAGAAACGAGGGTACCCCATGGCTCGAAGGGAATCACACAGTCTTCGGCCGTGTGACCGAGGGCATGGAAACCGTCGATGCGATCGTGAATGTCAAACGCGGGGCGAACGACAGACCGATCGATCCGGTGACGTTTGATGCGGAGGTGGGAGAATAACGGGAAAAATCACAAAAAATACGATATTGTAGATACGCACCGCCGGTGCGTATCTACGAAATTCATCATTGCATCGTGCGTACCCGTTTCCCCCCCTCTCCCACCGGCTTTCTCCACATCGGCGGATTGCGGACTGCCCTGTACTGCTACCTGATCGCAAAACAAACGAAAGATTCGTTCATTCTCCGTATTGAAGACACTGACAGGGAGCGCACCGTACCGGGAGCGCTCGAAAATATTGTCGAAACGCTCTACTGGGCAGGCATCACACCGGATGAAGGAGTCGTCCTTCAAAACAGTATGGTTGGTCAGCATGGGCCGCATGGTCCATACATTCAATCGGAGAGATTGGAGATCTACAGAAAGCATGCGCAGATACTGCTCGATACACATTGCGCATACTACGCATTCGATACGAAAGACGACCTGGAAGCGATGCGCACCCGCGAGACCGCGGCGGGGAATCCCGCGCCGAAGTACGATGCATCGGTCCGCATGCGCATGAAAAACTCGCTCACCATGACCAAAGAGGAGACGAAAGCGAAACTTGATGCGGGAGAACCCTATGTCATTCGCATGAAAATCCCGGAAGGCAACGTGGTCCGGTTCACCGACGACATCCGGGGCAATGTGGAATTCAAAGGTATGGAAATCGACGATCAAATTCTCATGAAGAGCGACGGATTCCCGACGTACCATCTCGCGAACGTCGTTGATGATCATTTGATGCAAGTGGATCTCGTCATTCGCGGTGAAGAATGGCTAAGCTCCACGCCGAAGCACTTGCTGCTCTTCGAATATTTCGGATGGCCGGCACCGCGCTACGCGCACGTTCCATTGTTGTTGAACCAGGACCGCAGCAAACTGAGCAAACGTCAGAACGACGTCTCGGTGCAGGACTACATCGACCGCGGATACCTGCCGGAAGCGATTCTCAATTTCATTGCGCTGCTCGGATGGAACCCCGGCACCACACAGGAACTCTTCACGATGAAAGAATTGATCGAGCAATTCTCCCTGGAGCGCGTTCAGAAGGGTGGAGCGGTCTTTGACCGCGAAAAACTCGACTGGTTCCAAGGCCAATGGATCCGAAAAATTGCACCGAAGGAATTTGCAGATCGCATCAGACCCCTCGTTGCAGGGAAATACCCGGAAGCTGAGAATGATCCGAAATTCCATGACCGCGCTGCATTGATTCAGGAACGCATCACCTTCTTTTCAGAAGCGCCGGAGATGCTTTCGTACTACTACGTAGACCCCGCAATCACGAAAGACCTGCTCGCGAACAAAAAGCAGAAGGTGACGGAGGAGCTGTTGCCGCAGATCCTCGCAATGCTCGAAACGGAGCTGACCAAAATCGCGGAGAAAGACTGGAATCCCGCCCATCTCGAAAAAATTCTGCGCGGCGCAACCGACTCGCTCGGCTTAAAAATCGGCCAGACGCTCTGGCCCCTGCGTGCCGCACTCACCGGTCTTCCCTTCAGCCCTGGAGCTTTCGAGGTGGCAGCTGCACTCGGTAAGGCAAAGACATTGAAGAGAGTGGAGAAAGCGAAACAGGTGAAATAGCGATACTTATTTCTCACTTTCTTTGCTTCTACCAGAAGAAAGTTCGCAAAGGAAAACGCACCCTCTGTCACTACACGAGTTTCATGGCTGGTAGGCTCCGCCGCCACGGGGGGTGCAGGGGAAGGCCCTGTTCTCGTGCCGACGAAACGGCTCCGAATCCTTGGAGGAGCCGTTGAGGAGGCCCAGGGCCGGGTGGAGGGGCACTGGCGGCGGGTGCGTTTTTCTTTGTCATCTTTCTTTTGTCGCGTAGACAAAAGAAAGTGAGAATAAGGAGGCAAAAGCGAATAGAGCATATCCGATAGCATCTGCTACAATCCCCTTCATGGACGTCAAAATGAAGACAGATCAGGGTACTGCGGTGGTCGAAGGAAAGACCGCCGTTGCGTTCAAAGCATTCGTGCAGCTGGTGCTGCAGCGCAAAGTCTTCGGCCTGTTCAAAGACTGGGGCGACAAACCGATCATCGTCAGCTCGGAACTCCTCACGAGCCTGGCATCGGCCCCGCAGGATTCACAGGAAAATCGCGAACACCTGGTGATGGTGACTCTGGCAACGGGCGTTCTGCTCGGCGTGTTCCTCCTGGCGGTCGTCGAAATCGCACTCACGCCATGGGGCATCTATCTCAGAGAAGGAGAACTCCTGATCATCGCCGGAACACTCTTCGGACTTGCACTTCTGGTGGTCATTATGGGAAAACTGAAGCGCAGGAGCAAAGGACAGAAGGTTGCGGAGGCAATGGAGAAAATTGCTGGGATGCTATCAAAATAAGTACAAATGGTTAGATGATTAGATGGTTCGAATGCATAATTCAAGCACCGATGAGTTCACAAGCCATTTAACCATTCAACCATTTCCTTAGGAGCAATGTCAGCGCTGCATATCCATGAGAATGAACCTCTGCGGCCTAAAACCACCATGCGCATCGGCGGCAGCGCGAGGTACTATGCGGAACCCGCCACGAAAGAGGATGTGGAACGGGCCGCTGACTTTGCCCGTGAAAAAAACATTCCGCTCGTCGTCCTCGGCGGCGGCAGCAATACTATTTTTGCTGACGGTCCTATCGACGCGCTGATCATCCGTATTCCGGGAACTCAAACCACGATCGATGGTGATCTGGTGACTGTCGAAAGCGGAAAAAATCTACCGTCACTCATCAATGAACTTGCGAAAGAAGGACTCGACCTCTCCCCGCTCACGGGAATCCTCGGAACCGTCGGCGGAGCCGTCTTCGGTAATGCGGGCCAGGGACCGAAGGGGATCTGGATCGACGCTTTTGTGGAGAGCGTGATGTATTACCATGAAAAAGAATGGCACACCCGCACGAAAGCAGAGTGTGATTTTCGCTACAGAGAAAGTTGGTTTAAAGATCAGACCCTACGCCCTACTCCCTACGCCCTATCTCCTATCATCTGGGAAACCACACTCTCTATCCCCCGTGGCAACCCGGCAACCATTCAAACGGAGATCCAGCGCCTCCTTCAGCGCCGCATCGAAACCCAACCGCACGTGAAAACCGCAGGTTCATGCTTCAAAGCGGTTGGCAATACTCCCGCATGGCAACTCATAGATGCTGTAGGTCTGCGTGGCGCGCGTGAAGGCGGTGTCGTCATCAGTGAAAAGCATGCGAATTTTCTCATCAATGATAAAGAAGGTTCGTTTGCGGATGCCGTTGCCATCGTGGAAAAAGTCAAAGCTGCCGTCAGTGAACCACTCAATGTTGAGATGAGATTTATCAATCCAAAAGGTACAACAGAGTTTTAATACGTATTTCTTAACAAAGGAAAATAGGGTGGGTGTCGCGCCACGGGGGGTGAAGGGGGAGGCCATGCTGTCCGCCTCCGGCGGACGCCGAGCCCGAGGTGCCGAAACCCTGCCTGCCGGCAGACAGGCCTGGAGGCACCGAGGGCGAGGCACAGGGCCGCGCGGAGGGGCGATTGGCGCGACGGCGTTTTGGCACCACCTTTGTCGCCGGACAAAGGTGGCAAGAAACCGTAGGTTTTCCTCTCGCGAATTAAAAAAAAGCTGTCAGTTTGGCCTGGCAGCCTTTTTGTCGTGGAAACACGCGATGTTAAAAGGGCAAATCCTCCGCCTTGATCTCCGACGTATAGCTGATTTCCGGAACTGCGGCAGCGACGACGTCATCGGATGAAGATGTTTCTCTGCGAGACGCACCACCTTGTGCACGGGATGCCGATGCCTGCACGGAATCCTGGGCTTCAGCACTCTTGATACCGAGAAGGTTCACCGTATCGGCGATGATTTCGGTCGTCGTGCGCTTGCTCCCGCTCTGCGTTTCCCAGCTCCGCGTCTGCACGCGACCGGAAACGTACACCCGGTTCCCTTTTTTCACGGCACGGCTCACTTCCTGTGCAAGGTCGCCCCATATGACGACATTGTGAAACTCCGTCCTCTCCTGATCCGCCCCGCCTTTGTCGCGCCAACGCTCGTTTGTAGCCACTCCGATGGTAAGGACATTCTGACCGGACGCCGTCGTGCGCATCTCGGGATCACGGGTGACGTTACCGACAACATCGACGCGATTGACCACATTGCAAACACGCGGTGCTCCTTCGGGAGCGTTCATCTGCCCATCCTTCGGATCGAGCATGATCATTTCGATTGCAACAATTTTCGTTTTGCTGCGCTTCTCTCCCGACTGCTGGTCTTCCCAGCTGTCCGTTTGCAGGCGGCCGGCAATGAAAAGCTGTGAACCGGGACGCACGTACTGACCAGCAACTTCCGCCATCGGCCCCCACACCGTGACGGTGTGAAACCCTTTGCCGCGGAGCATTTCTCCCTTCTCGGAAGGGAAAGCGTACGGCACGACAAGATTCAAATCCGTCACACTCGTTCCGGTGGGAGTTTTGCGCACCTCGACAGGCTGCGTCTGGTAACCGATGATGTGAACGCGATTGAGAGAAAACATGTTGCGTTGGGTGAATGGAAGTAAAGGAGGTGTGGACACTTGTACACCCATCCCCACTGCACAACAAGAAGTTGTTCTTGCGCAAAATATTTTCAGTGGCTTCGTATATTGAAGTACACAAGCAGTAACGCGGACTCTGTCGCGATCTGATGCGGCGCGGTAGAATATCCGCAACCCTGATCCCGTAACGTGAAGACACCGACGCTCGCTTCCAGTACCCGGCTCCGCCAGACGATCCCCGTCGTCATTCTTCTCGTACTCTTTGCGCAAGAAGCGGCGGCAGCTCCTCTGAAAGTGGACCTGAATCCGGGCAGTTTTGACGCAATCAAAAATACGGTTGAACAAACCATCCCCCAAGACATGCAACAGGCGATGTGCGGCGGATGGGACTTCGACATCAAAGTCAGTGGCGTCTTTCAGGATCCGAAAGGCCCCCAACCGACGTGCGCACCGGCAAACGGACAGGATATCGGCAGCAAATGCAGAGATACCGACGGCATCATGTGGGTGAAATCCGGTGAGGACGCCTGGATACAGCAGAATCCGCCCGCCGGTTCAGCTGCTTCCGCCTCCTCCTCAACCTCGACCCCCACGAGAAACAACGGAGAAATGGACGCGAACACTCCGAAAACGGATCCGGACAAGGGCCTGATTCCGAAAGTGCAGAATCTTCCAGGTCGCGACATCGATCAGGTCTTCTGGAACGCACAGTCCGGACTCGCAAAGCGCAAAGATGACGGCCCGCTTCTGGATATTCACACGAAGCAACCGGCGGGATTCACGTTCCCGGAGAACATCGACACCTGTGGATTCACAACAGTCTGCCGTCCGCAGTCACATCCCGATAAACGTACACTCCCCCCAGACGGGCAAAACCACGGCCCACGCGATCTGCCGGGATTTTTCTGCGATCACCCCTGCCAGCGCCCACTCGATGGCGAACCGCCCATTGGAAAACCCAAAGGCTGGAAAAAAGACGACTCATCGGAGATCAACTGTGGCGCACAGCAACCGCTCGATCCGGAAACACAGGTGAAGTACGCCTGCGGCGGCTTGGATGAGAAGGGACCGGATGAAGGATTCTGTACTGAACTGAAGATACAGGGGCCCAAGGGCGGCCTCTGTCAGGATTTAAACAGCTGGACGTACATCCTGTGGAAACGCCCGGTGCACGTGTGTTTAGAAAAACTACCTCCGATTACTGTCATGGAAGGTGATCCGCCAGTACCTACAACTAAATATCCATGTAAACGAGTACTGATCTACCGTTATGAAAAAGGACCGTGTGGGTTTCCCGAGGAGCTGAACAAGTTAGAACGCAATCAGGAGCTTTGCAAAGACAGATATACTGCTGAGGCCGTGAATGAGTGCTGCAGTGATGATTCCTATGCCAATCCTTCCGTAAGCACGACTGAAGGGCTAAACAGCAGTGGAAGCCTTATCATTACGAGCTGCACCATTAATGTAAGTTTTGACATGCAACGCGAAGGAAAAAGCTGCAAAACCTGCGAGGGTATTCAGTGCCGCACTTTCCCGGAGAAAGACGAAGTGATAGTGAATGATGTCTGGTTTGAACCGTTTCCAACCGACGTGCGATCGTACGATCAAGGCCCAACGGAGCAGGGGTGCTTAGTAAACCTAGATCAGTGTAGTGAGGGATACGTCTCCGGACCCAACGCACCTGCAAATCTAGGTGCCTGGCCACAACCTCCAAGCGAAGCCTATCGCAAGAAGAATGAAAACCGCGATTACATTTCCTATTTCCGTGACTATAACATAGCAAGTTACGAACGCGCCGATCTCTTGAAGGATCATGTCAAGAAAGACATCGTGAAGATGGAGAAGATCCCCATCGCCTGCTACGGAATGTACGACTACAGGTTTCACCGCGACACGCTGCCGTACGATCCTTCCGTTCCGCTGGACCAGATGCAACAACAGATGCGCGTACCGGAAGACGCGCGCACAACCAAAGTCCGTGAGGAAGATAAACGCTGCGTCATCGGTGCGTACTACCAGAACGTGAACTTCGCTACGGACGATTGGGACAGGAAGGAGACCCAGAAGGGTAAAGCGCAGTACCGCATGGACACGAGTCCGGAGAAAGACGATCCGTTCAAAGAACAGGACAAAAATGTGCGACCGTATGATGAGGAGAAAGACATGTGGAACCCGACACTGAGCGATAGCTTCTCGCTGTTGAATGAAAAAGGGTACGAGAAAATGTTCGGTGACATCAAAGATCTCACCTACGCGCTCCGCTCCCCCGACGTCGCGGTTCAACGCGCCACCGTACAGATCACCAAAGATCTTCCGATGAGCACCGCCGCACTCATGCGCGCATTCGATGACACGGTGACATGGGAAAAAGACCCGACGAGAGACCGGCGAACGCTGACGGAGTGGTGGCAACGGGCGGAAACGCAGATGCACTCTGCCATGACGCCGCCGACCGTTCGCATGCTCATCCCGGCGACGTGGTCTGCCGATCTCGACGCGTTGGATCCGCTCTTCATCGCGCCCGTACCATCGACGAAACAGGAAGTTGACCCGCGATCGGAGACGGTGGAAGTGCAGGTGCGCGCAAGAGAAGATTTGCTTGGAGATGTCGCAGCATTCCTGGAACGGACGATGCTGCTGCGGATACAGGAAGAAGAAATCCCGGTCGTCGTGCCGAGCGGAACACCGACGGAACTGCGTGCGATCGCGCAGGGTTGGGAGAGCTGGGCGAAGCAGCAGGAGAAAGCCGGCAGAAACGGTGCGGGTGACGCGCGGGAAATCCGCGATCAGTTGCTGGAATACGCGGATCGGCTCGATCGCGTTCGCATTCTGCGTGCGGAATTGCCGAAGTACGCCGCTACTCTGCTCAGTGAGCAGGAGAAAATCGGTAAGGCGATAGCGGACTGGCTGAAGCAGAACGTCGACGCGTACCAAGCGACGTTGAATACGAACCAGCAGATCGAAGAGGCCCGGGTGCTATGGCAACATGTGCAGGGTATGTACACGGAGATGAGCGATGGCGACGGACTGCCATGGTGCAGAAACGATCGGTTCACCGCGCCAATCTACTCCCTCCTCGACCCGTGGTTTCCGGGCCGCGAGTACGGAGGAGATACGACTGCGGGCATGAAACCGTTCATCCCGTGCATGCAGAACGCGAGACTGTTCGACTTTTGCACGGACTCCGGTGTGGGCCTGCAAAGCTGCGCAAATCAGTACGCGCCCGGCATGTATGAGTGTCTCAACGCAGGAAATTCTCCCGCGCAGTGTGGCGCATTGATCCCCCAATGCTCTGCGGCAAGTTCCGCAGGCTACAGAATGTATCTCGCCTGCCTCGCATTCGTCGGCACGCAACGGGACACCTATCGGGAGTCATTCGACGGTCGCGTGTGTGATCAATATCTTCCGCCTCCGCCGCTCCTGCCGTTCCCGGAATTCCAAAAAGATCCCGACCTCCTCCTCGACTTCACCGCCTTCCGCGAATTACTGGACACTGTGCAACTACCGGTACTCAAGCCGGTGGAAATCCGCATCAAATTGGGCAACATCGAGCCGCCGGGTCTGCATCAAACGGAAGAACCGAACCCTTGGCCGGAACTGCCACCTCTGCCCGATCTCCCGCTGAGCATCGCGAACGGCGTTCTCGCCAATCTTCCAAAGATCAATACGGATCTACGCAAACCGGCGGCGATCAGCGGCACCTCATCCGCTTTCCCGCAGATCAAGAAGCCGACGATCGATGTGGCAAAAATTACGGAATTCCTTGATCAAGCAAAGGTGATCCTTGAGGGAATGCATAAAGAGTATTCCCTGTTCTGGAAGAGCGTGTACAAAAAGCCGTGCACTGGGGGTGGAGGGGGAGATGACTGCGTGAAAGTGGATTCGGAACAGGACTGCATCGAACCGTACAATGACCCGAAAGGAAAGTGTGTGCACTTCGAGGGTGACCTGAAGGAACGCCTCCAGCGCATCGGTGCACGGCCGGGCCTATTCCTCAAGGAAGACTGGGATTCGCAGGGGGAATTCCGCGCACCCATCACCCACGGACAAGCGTACTGCGAGAAGGAAGACTGGGCCTGCCAGCTCCTGAACCGGTACGGGAAATGGGGACGTGAAGGTTGGCTGCTCGATAAGGGGAAGAGCAAAGGAACGCAACCGATGATTGACACGCTGCGCAAAGACCTCCGCGAGGCAACGCAGAACGCCAGCAGTAGTAACAAATTCATCTACGATCTGCCCCAGAAGGAAATGCTGGAAAACTTCAAAGTCGTGCCGGTGTCCCCCATAAACGACGGACTCAAACCTCTTACATTCTGAAGATCATGCTGCGTCTCTCCTCACTATTGATCACGATCATACTGATCCTCGCGCCCGCAGGAGCAGATGCGCAATCCGTGTTCGGCGGGGATAAGTGCCGCGACCGCGTGAGTTACGAAGTATCCCGCGAGCACAGACTCTACCGAGCGATGCTCTTCGGCAAATACCGCGCGAAGCACGCCCCGGTGAATGATGTGCGTTACGACAAAGATGGAATGACGTGGATCAAAACAGATGCGCAGAGCACGCCGTGGAAAAATCTGGATCCGGACCAGCAGGGTTTGAGCTGGTCCAACGACACCATGGATGCCAACGACGAACATAAGGATTTCATCCCCATCCGCGGCATTTTCGAGACAAAACGCGTCAGCACATCGGAGCTCCTGCCGTACCTGCTCCAGAGCATTCGCGCGCTCGACTGCCGTCTGGATGTCGTCTGTAAAACTGTGGATGTCTCGATTACCAAAACAGGAAACGATCCGGTGGATATTCCCTCTATAGAACCCGAAGGCTGCATCAAATTCAATAACCTGAAGACGTTCCAGCAGTGCCACATCGAAAAGGCGGAAGAGCTTTCGGACTCTCTGACCTATTGCACCGAAATCGTCCGACAAATGAAGCAGCGTGAGATCTCCTTGTTGAAACTGGCCGTCGAATACGACGCAGGCTACCGCTCGCTCCTGCAGTTTGCGGGAAACTTCGATCTCTTCCTCCGCGAAATACGCTGGCCGATCACGGGAACCGTCCGTCAGGCGGCGGAACTCATCGGAAAACTCGGGCGCATCCCCTGCTTCCTCTCTTCCTGCGACCTCGGTCCGGGCACAAAGCCAAAATGAAACCATCTACGCATTCCAGAACCGGCCGTTCCACCTGCGCAGCTCTCTGCGCAACACTGCTCTTCGTCATTATGCACCATCCGACCGGCGTCTCCGCCAAAGTGGACACCACCGTCCAGAAGAAAACCG
>Ga0194128_10004515_pt1 | contig 20305 bp, 16 predicted proteins | sample TA2KigCa65mmetaG_FD_148650 | JGI IMG/M metagenome (GOLD analysis project Ga0194128, IMG submission 148650) | Freshwater microbial communities from Lake Tanganyika, Tanzania - TA2015037 Kigoma Deep Cast 65m | ecosystem: Environmental > Aquatic > Freshwater > Lake | place: Tanzania: Lake... | reverse complement strand
CGGCCGCCGTCCGCGACACGCTGGGCGTGATGCTCGCCGGGGCGGTCGAGCCGGCCGCCCGGCTGGTGCAGGCAATGGCGGTCGACGAGGGGCGCGGTCCGTGCGGCGTTGTCGGCACGCCGGTGCGGACCGGCGCGAGCTGGGCGGCGCTCGCCAACGGCGTGGCCGCGCACGCGCTCGACTTCGACGACATGTGCTTCGTCTCGCTCGCGCACCCGAGCTGCGCCCTCCTGCCGGCGGCGCTCGCGGCCGGCGAGCTGGCGCACGCGTCCGGCACGTCGCTCCTCGACGCGTACGTCGTCGGCTTCGAGCTCGAGTGCCGCCTCGGCCGGGTGATGAATCCGCGGCATTACCACGAGCGCGGCTGGCACTGCACGTCGACGATCGGCACGGTCGGCGCCGCCGCGGCCGCGGCGCGCGTGCTCGGGCTGACGCCGGCGGAAACGGGCCACGCGCTCGGCATCGCCGCGTCCTCGGCGTGCGGGCTCAAGGAGAACCTGGGCAGCATGGTGAAGCCGCTGCATGCCGGCCTCGCGGCGCGCAACGGGGTGGTCGCCGCCCGGCTCGCGCGCCGGGGCTACGCGGCGAGCGAGCGATCCCTCGACGGCCCGCAGGGGTTTCTCGCCGCCATGGACGGGGAGCACCGGACGCTCGCGCGCGCGATCGTCGACCTCGACGCGCACTGGGAGATCCTGGCGACGGGCATCACGGTGAAGCTCTACCCGTCCTGTGCGGCGACGCATCCCACCATCGACCTGCTGCTCGACCTGCGCCGGCGCGAGCGGATAGCGGCCGACGAGGTCGAAACGATCGAGGTCCACGTCGATTCGATGACGCCGCGGCTGCTGATCCACGATCGGCCAACCACGGGGCTCGAAGGGAAGTTCAGCATGCCGTTCTGCGCGGCGGCCGCGATCGTCGACGGCGAGGTCGGGATCGGCACGTTCGATCGCGATCGGATCCAGGCGCCCGCCATCCAGCGGCTGCTGCCGGCGGTGGCCATGCGCGTCGATCCGGCCTTCGATCGCGAAGCGCCCCTGTCGCACGCGCGGGTGACGGTTCATCTCCGGGACGGGCGCGCCGTGACGGCGTCGGCGGCCGGGGCCCGCGGCTACCCGGCGCAGCCCGCGAGCGACGCCGAGCTGGCCGCGAAGTTCGCCGCCTGCGCGCGGCGATCGCTCCCGGCGGAGGCCGCCGCGCGCGCCTGGGGCGCGCTCGGCAGCGTCGAGCGGATCGCGGACGTCTCCGCCCTCGCCGACGGCGTGATGGCCCCGGCGGATGCGACCGTGCGGTGAGGCCGCCTCACGCGGGGAGCGTCAGCGTCGACCCCTTCTTCGCGAAGATCATCGCCAGGAGCCGCGCGGGCTCGGTCGGGCTCGCGTTCTTCGAGACTTCGTGCGTCGCGCCCGGCTGCTCGTAGAACATCTGGCCGGCCGTGTAGGTCCGCTCCGCGCTCTGTCCGGAAATCTTCGCGATCACGGCGCCCTCGAGCACGTACACGAGCACGAACCCGGGATGACGGTGGGGCGCCCCGACGTGGCCGGGCGCGTAGTCGACCTGGGTGACCGTCACGTCCCAGCCGTCCAGCGTCACGTGCGGCAGGTCCTGCTGAAACAGCGGGAGGCGCGGGCCCGACGCCGGCGGCGCGGCCCGTGTCTGCGCCGCCTCCGCGCCGCCGAGCGCGAAGCATTCGGCCAGCACCGCCAAGGAGGCGACGGCATCTCGACGACTCATGTTCGTAGCCATGGACCGGGATTATACGGTCCGGCCGCGTCCGGTCTGTGGCATGCTGTGCGGGCACCATGCAGCGGCGCGATGTTCTCCTGAGCGGTGCCGCGCTCGCGGCGGCGTGGCTGTCTCCGAAGGCCGCGCGCGGGCAGTCGGCGGGCGGGGGCGCCCTCGCCGTGAAGTCGGTCGAGCGGCTCGCGGGCACCGCGGCGAGCTATGCCTACGCGGTGAAGGCCGGGCCGTGGATCTTTCTCAGCGGCCACGAGGCATACGATTTCGAGAAGGGGCTGGCGCCCGACGTCGAGGGCCCGGCCGGGAACCGCCTGAGCGGCCGGCCGCCGCTCCGCCGCGAAGCCGACTACATCCTGCAGCGCATGCGCGCCATTCTCGCGGAGCACGGGGCGACCCTGTCGAACGCCGTGCGCCTCGACCAGTACTACACGATGGGCGCCGCCGTGTCGGCGTACCACCTCGCGCGGTTCGCCGAGTTCGGCGCCTACATCCCGCCAAGCACGTCGATCATCATGGAGCGGTGCTTCAGCGCGCGCGCGAACACCCAGACCTCGATGATCGCCGTGGTGCCGGGCCCGGGGCAGGCGATCGAACGCATCACCCTTCCCGGAGAGGCCATCTCGGCGTCGGGCTACACCCCGGCGGTGCGGGTCGGCGACTTCGTGTTCGTCGCCGGCAACCAGGCGCTGCAGCAGAACGGCCGGCTCGCGCCCGGCGTGGAGGTGCCCGCGGTCAGCCGCTGGCAGGGCGAGACGAGCTTTCGCCGGCAGGTGCACTACGTGATCACACAGCGGCTCGCGCCGTCGCTCGCGGCGGCCGGGTCCTCGCTCGAGCGAAGCCTCAAGGCGCAGGCGTACATCCGGGGCGTCGACCACTTCCCTGACTTCCTCGACGTGTGGACGCAGTACTTCCGCGACATTCCGTGTGCGGTCACGCTGGTGCCCGCGAAGGACTACTCCAGCTCGGAGAGCCTGCTCGAGATCAACCTGATCGCGCTCGCCAACGACGCCGTGCGGCGCAAGCAGGTCGTCGAGGCCGGCATTCCGCCGGGGGCGAGCTACGGGCCGTGCGTCCGCGCGGGCGAGCTGGTGTTGCCATCGGGCCTGATGGCGGTCGGCCGCGATGGGCTCGTGCCGTCCGTCGACGCCGCCTCTGCGTTCGACGGGCTGAGCCTGAGAGGCCAGGCGCAGGGGGGCCTGGTGCTGTCCTATGCCGAAGCGGCCTGCACGGCCGTCGGCGTGTCGATGCGCAACGTGGTGCGAGCGCAGTATTTCCTGACCGACATGAGGGACTTCGCCGGCGTGTCGGCCGCCTGGTCCGATCGCTACGCCCGGCAGCCGCACCCGTTCGCGGCCGTGCAGGTCCCGGGGCCGCTGCCGCCATCCGGCGCGGGCGTCGTGGGCGATTTCTGGATCTACGCCGGGTAAGGAATACGAGGGCGGCGCGGCGGCCGCACGCCGATCGCCCGGTTCAGATCGAGTCGAGTGTCTCCCGCACCTTCCGGCGCAGCTCCCGCGCGGTGAACGGCTTCGGCACGACGCGGCTCGTCGCGTCGAGCACGCCCCGGCGCAGCAGGGCGTCGGCCGTGTACCCGGTCGTGTAGAGCACCTTCAAATCGGGACGCATCGGGGCCACGCGTGCGGCCAGCTCGCGCCCGTTCATCCCCGGCATCACCACGTCGGTGAGCATCATCTGGAACACGTCGGCCGTCCGCTCGAGGACCTGCAGCGCCTCGGCGCCGTTGGAGGCGGTGACGACGCGATAGCCGGCCGACTCGAGAATCCGCCGGGTCAGCGCGCGAACGGCGGGTTCGTCCTCCACCACCAGGATGGTTTCGTGGCCGTCGAGGGCAGCCGCCCCCGGTACCGGGAGGCGCGGCGCGGCGCCGGCCTCGGCCCGCGGAAAGTAGATCGTGAACGTGGTGCCGGCGCCGGATCGGCTGTCGACCCAGACGCTCCCGCCGCTCTGCTTGACGATGCCGTAGACGGTCGAGAGGCCGAGCCCCGTCCCCTTGCCGACATCCTTCGTCGTGAAGAACGGCTCGAACACGCGCTTGCGCGCCGCCTCGTCCATGCCGACGCCGGTGTCGTGGACGGCGAGCACGACGTGCGGCCCCGTCGGCGAGGGCCGGTGCGCGGGCGCGGCCGCGGCGACCTCGCGCGTCTCGACGGCGAGCGTCCCGCCGTTCGGCATGGCGTCGCGGGCGTTGACCGCCAGGTTGAGGACGATCTGCTCGATCTGGCTCGGGTCGGCCCTGATCGGGGCCAGCCCCTCGGTGAGCGTCAGCTGCAGCGCGACATCCTCGCCGATGAGGCGCTGCAGCATGCCGCGCATGTCGCGGATCACGGCGTTCAGATCCACGACCTCGAACTGCAGGATCTGCTGGCGGCTCATGGCGAGCAGTTGCCGCGTCATCGCGGCGGCGCGCTCGCCCGCGTCGCGGATCTGCTCGAGGTCCTGGCGAAGCGGGCTCCCGCCGTGGAGGCCGGCGATCGCCACGTCGGCGATGCCGTTGATGACCGTCAACAGGTTGTTGAAGTCGTGCGCGATGCCTCCCGCCAGGCGGCCGATGCTCTCCATCTTCTGCGCCTGCACGAGCTGCGCCTGCAGCTCGGTGCGCTCGGTGATGTCGACGTGCGAGCCCAGCATGCGTATGGGCGTGCCGTCGGCCTCGAAGGCGAGCGACGCGTGCCCCAGGATCCGCCGGAACGAACCATCCTTGTGCCGCAGGCGGAACTCCGTCTCGTGCTCCTGCAGCCGCTGCTCGATGAAGGCCGTAGTTTCGGCGAGCAGGCCGGGCATGTCGTCGGGGTGGAGCCGGCGCTGAAACTCGTCCAGCGTGTCGCCGATCTCATGGTCGTCGAAGCCGATCTGCCGCTTCCACTCCGGCGAGTAGTAGACCTTGTTGGTCCGCAGGTCCCAGTCCCACAGTCCGACGCGGCCGGCGCGCACGGCTCGCCGCAGCCGGTCCTCGCTGTCGCGCAGCGCCGTCTCCACGCGCCCGCGCTCGCTGATGTCGCGCACGCACGTCTGGTACCGGCCGTCGGGCAGGCGCTTGCTGCTCGCCTCGACGATGTGGGTCGAGCCGTCGCGGCGCCGGGCGTGCCACTGGCTCGTGGCCACCTCTCCGCCCGCCAGCTGCTCGACCAGAGCCGGCAGGCGCGGCTGCTCGTGAGGCTCCAACAGCTCGCTGACGGTCATTGCCAGCAGCTCTTCCCGGCTGTACCCGGTCATCTGGCAGGCCGCGGGATTGACGTCCAGGAAGCGCAGCTCCTCGTCGCAGACGAAGATCCCCTCGGTCGCCTGCTCGAAGAGCATGCGGAAGTTGCGCTCGCTCTCGCGAAGGGCGGCATGGGCCAGCGTGCGATCGGTGATGTCCCGCGTGATGCCGAGCGCGGCCACGACGTCGCCGCAATCGTTGCGGAAGGGCACGACGTGGGTTTCGAGCCAGCGCGGCGTGCCCCGGAGCCCCACGATCTGGAACTCGAGCGTCCCGCTGTCGCCGCGAAACGCGCCCTCGGTGAGCGCGCGAAACGCGGCGCGGTGCTCGTCGGCGACCAGCGGATAGACGCAACACCCCTGCACGTCCTCGAATCGCTCGGCGTCGATCATGCGCAGCCCGGCCGGGTTCATCATGCGCAGCGTGCCGTGGGCGTCGAGCAGCTTGACGCATTCGGGCTCGGCCTCGACGATCGCCTCGAGCAGCCGCTCCCGCTCGCGCTGATCCAGGGGACGGAGGGCCTGCGTGGCGGAGGCGCTCGGCAAGGGGTCCCGCGGCCGCTGTCCGTCGCCGGTCGAATGAGCAGACATGAGAGCCCGGAAATGGGGGGAAGAATCGATTCTACCGGATCTGGGCCGGCACCCTGCGCAGCATGGCGCTCAGCGGGGCCGGCCTCGCAGCTGGGGCCGGTTGCCGACCTGGTGGTAGCTGAAGCCGTCGGCGGGCCGGTCGAGCCGCTGGATGTACAGCCGCCGCGGCTCCCGGTGGGCCGGACTGCCGCTCACCACGATCCGGTCGCCGGGCCGGAGCGTCGTCTCGGTGAACCCGATCTGCGCCAGCTCGAACCGGTTGTCCATCTCGAGCTCCCAGCGTTCCGGGGCGCCGTCGCGCCGCACGTCGACCACGACGAACGGGTGGGGATTGACGAACTGGAACGCGGTGACGACGCCGTCGATCGTGGCCTGGCGCGAGGTGTCGTAATACCCGGCGATGGAGTGATGCGCCTCGGCCGCGCCGGCGGCGGCCAGGACGAGGGCACACGAACACAGCCGGCGCGTCATGCAGAAAGGCCAGTCCGTCAGGCGGACACCCAGCACCACAATAGCACCAATCGGTAGTAGACTCACGCGCTATGCCCACGCTCATTCTCGCTCTCGTGCTCGCGGTGCTGCTCCCCGTGCAGCGTGCGGATCTGGCACCGACCGGGACGCTGCGCGCGTCGTTCATCGAGAACAACCCCAACCAGGGGCGCGTCGACCCGCAGACGAAGGCGATCACCGGCCCGGCGGCCGATCTGGTGCGCGAGCTCGCGCGGCGGCTCGGCGTGCAGTACGTCATCACGCCGCTCCCGTCGGCGGGCGCCGTGCTCGAGAGCGTGCGCGACGGCAAGGTCGACATCGGGTTCCTCGCCTACGAGGCGGCGCGCGCCGCGCAGGTGGACTACTCCGACGACTATTCGATCACGGGCAGCACCTATGCCGTGCGCGGCGACTCTCCCCTCAAGCGGGTCGCCGACGTCGACCGCCCCGGCGTCACCGTGGCGGCGATTCGCGGGCAGAGCCAGGAGGTGCACCTGCGCGAGAGCCTGCAAGGGGCGAAGCTCAACTCGCTGCCGACGGCGCCGCCCAACGCGGAGCTCGCGAAGATGCTCTTCAGCGGCCAGGTCGACGCCGTAGGCGCCAACCGCACGCGGATGGAGGAGCTCGTGCGCGAGTTCCCGAAGCTGCGCGTGCTCTCGGACGACTTCATGCACACGACCCAGGCGATCGTCGTGGTGAAGGGCGGGACGGCGCCGCTCACGTATCTCAATCGCTTCATCGCGGAGGTGCGGACGTCGGGATTCGTGAAGGCGTCGCTTGCGAAGGCGAACCTCGTCGGCGTCGACGTCGCGCCCCCGACGAAGCGGTAGCGCAGCGATCCCGACCGCTCCCGGCCGGCGTCTGGTAGAGTCGCGGCATGTCGAGCCGCGCGCCCTCCGAGGTCATCGCGATCGGCGGACGCGAGGTCGCCGTCTCCAATCCGCACAAGGTCCTCTTTCCGCAGGCCGGCTATACCAAGCTCGATCTGGTCCGCTACTACCTGGCGGTCTCGGACGGCGCGCTGCGCGGCGCGGGCGGGCGGCCCAACGTGCTGGTGCGCCACCCGGACGGCGTCGGCGGCGAGTTCTTCTATCAGAAGCGCGCGCCGGCGTCGCGGCCGCCGTGGGTGGAGGTCGTCGCGCTGCGCTTTCCGTCGGGCCGCACGGCCGAAGAGGTCGTGCCGCGCGACGCGGCGGCGCTCGCGTGGATGGCGAACCTGGCCTGCCTCGAGCTCCACCCGCACCCGGTGCGCGCCGAGGATCTGGATCATCCCGACGAGCTGCGGGTGGATCTCGACCCGGTGCCGGGCGTGCCGTGGTCCCAGGTGCGCGAGGTGGCGCGCGTGGTGCGCGCGGCGCTGCACGACTTCTCGCTGATCGGCTGGCCCAAGACCTCGGGTTCGCGCGGCATCCACGTCAACGTCCGCATCGAGCGGCGGTGGACGTTCGATGAGGTGCGCCGGGCGGCGCTCGCGCTGGCGCGGGAGGCGGAGCGGCGCGCCCCGTCGCTGGCGACCAGCACGTGGTGGAAGGAAGAGCGCCACGGCGTGTTCCTCGACTACAACCAGAACGCGAAGGACCGCACGGTCGCGAGCGCGTACTCCGTTCGGCCGACGCCGGAGGCGCGCGTCTCGGCGCCGCTCACCTGGGACGAGGTCGACGTCTGCGATCCCGGCGACTTCACGCTCGCCACGATGCCGGCGCGCTTCGCGGAGGTTGGCGATCGCCACGCGGCTATCGACGCCCGTCCGGGCTCGCTGGCTCCGCTGCTCGAGCTCTCGGCGCGCCACGAGCGGGAGGGGCTCGGCGACGCGCCGTGGCCCCCGCATTTCCGGAAGCAGCCGGCCGAACCGGCCCGCGTCCAGCCGTCGCGCCGCCGCGCGCCCAGACATCCCCTCGTCGAGATCGCGCGCGCGCAGAAAAAGGACGAAGCGCTGGCGGGGCTGGAGCGCTGGAAGGTCCGCCACCCCGAGGCGGCGGCGCACCTCGAGCCCGCCGACGTGCTCGTGGACGCGATGCGCGGGCGCTTTCACACCTGGACGCGCATCCGCGTGAACCTGCAGCACGTGCCCGAGGCGCTGCGGCCGGCCCAGGAGGCGCTCGACCCGGACGACTCACCGGACGACTGGCAGCCCTATCGACGGGCCAGGTAGCGGCGCCGCGCGGGTTCGGGAAAGCGCTCGACTGCGTAGCGCAGCATCGTGCGGAGCATGCGCGCCGCATGCCGTCGAAGGAACGGCTCCTCGACGCCGCGGTCCCGCTGGCCGACTTCGCGCAGCATCCAGCCGACCGCCTTGTGGATCAGGTCGTGCGGGTCGCGCAGCAGCGGGCGGGCGATGGCGAGCGTGTCGTGGTACGTGCCGGCCTTGATGTCAGGAAAGGTCGCGAGGATGGCGATGCGCCGATCCCAGACGCGGGGCGATCGCGCCAGCTGTCGCAGGATCCGACGATCCCCGCCGCGGAGGTGGGCGCCGACGATGTGCTCGGCAGACAGATCGACCAGATCCCCAGTTGTTGACGTGCGCCCGATGCCACCTCGACCTCAGCAGCCGAGTCGTCTCATGGAGCGGCAGATCCTGGCACTCCGCCGCGAGCCGACGCAGCACCGGCACGTCAGACCCAGGAACCGAGATGAAGGGTGGCCTTTCACCCCGGGGCCCTTTCTGCGTTGTGTTTTGTGACTTGTGCCTTGTGACTTGTGCCTTGTGACTTGTATAGTCTCCCGCGCGGAGGAGTGTGATGAACAAGACGGTCACCGTTCTGTTGGCGCTGGCGGTCGGTCTCGCCGCCGGTATTCCCCTGGGCAGCCGCCTGATGTCGCCCGGCGCCGAAGCCGAGAGCGCGCCGGCCACAGCCTCGGCCGCCGCCGTGGCCGACGCGATCGGCGCGCAGGACGTCTCGGGTCCCTACGACGTCGTGGAAGGGTGGCCGAAGGATCTCGCCACGCTCCCCGGGCACGAGCAGTGGACGTACGGAGGCGCCCGCGGCATCTTCGCGGAGAGCCCGAACCGCGTATACCTGCTCGGAGGCGGCGAGCTGCCGAACCTGAAGCGCCCGCCGGTGACGCGCTATCCCGCGATCGGGCCGAGCGTGCAGTTCCCGGTCGGCGGCGTGCCGTGGCGCAACGCGAATCAGGCGACGCCGCCGGGCGCCGGCGGATCCGGGCAGGATCCGGCCAAGGGCATGGACCTCTGGCGCGGGAACGAGCCGCCCTACCGCGAGCTCGGCGTCGACGCCCGCTGGGAACACTGCCTGATCGTCGTCGACGCGCAGGGCAACATCATCGAGGAGTGGACGCAGTGGGACAAGCTGTTCAAGCGTCCGCACGCCGTCTACGTCAGCCCGTACGACCCCGAGAAGCACGTCTGGGTCGTCGACGACCACACGCACGCCATCTACAAGTTCACCAACGACGGCAAGCAGCTCGTCCAGACCATCGGCACGCCGAACGTCTCCGGCGCCGACGGCACGCACTTCAACCGGCCGACGTTCATGGCGTTCATGCCCGACGGCAACTTCTACGTCGCGGACGGCTACAACGGGACGCGCGTCGCCAAGTTCGACGCGAGCGGGAAGTTCCTCCTCGACTGGGGCCAGAAGGGCGAGGTGGGCAAGGAGACGCGTCCGGGCTACTTCAACAACGTGCACGGCGTCGCCGTCGACGTGGAGACGCGCCGCGTGTTCGTCAACGACCGCGACAACCACCGCATCCAGATCTTCGACGAGAACGGGACGTACCAGTCCGAGTGGAAGATCAACGTCAGCCCGTCGAGCCTGCATATGGTCGAGATCGGCGCCGACCGGACGCTGGCGACCTTCGACCGCAACACGCACAAGATGCTCAAGTACACACTGGATGGAAAGTTGATCTACTCCTGGGGCACGATTGGTGACTTCCCGGGCACGGTGTGGGGCGTGCACGGCATCAGCACGGATCGGGAGGGCAATCTGTACGTGGCCGAGGTCGACTCGGGCCGCTTCCAGAAGTTCGCGCCGCGCCCGGGCGCCAACCCCGCGTATCTGATCGGCAGGCCGGTCAAGGCGGTCTGGCAATAAGGCAGGGGTGAGGGGGCAGGGGTGAGGGGGCAGGGGTGAGGGGGCAGACATGAACAAGACGATGACCGTGCTCGTGGCGCTGGCCGTGGGGCTCGCCGTCGGCATTCCGCTCGGCGGCCGGATGGGGGGGCCGGATGCGGCGGCCGACGCGCAGTCGACGGCCTCTGCGTTCGCCGCCGTACCGGACGCGATCGGCGCGCAGGACCACCTGGGGCCCTACGAGGTCCAGGACGGGTGGCCCAAGGACATCAGTACGGTCCCGGGCAATGAAAAATGGACGTGGGGCGCCGGGCAGGGCATCTTCGCGGAGAGCCCGAATCGCGTGTACCTGGTGTCGCGCGGTGGACTGCCGAACCTGAAGCGGCCGGCGGTGCGACGCTTCCCCGACGTCGGCCCGAGCGTGCAGTTCCCGGTTGGCGGGCTGCCGTGGCGGAGCGCGACGGCGACGGCGCTGCCCGGCGCCGGCGGCACGGGTCAGGATCCGGCCAAGGGCATGGACATCTGGCGCGGCTCGTCGCCGCCCTACCGCGAGGTCGGCGTCGACGCCAACTGGGCGTACTGCCTCGTTGTCGTCGACGCACAGGGCAACATCCTCGAGACCTGGACGCAGTGGGACAAGATCCTGAAGCGCCCGCATGCCATCTACATCAGTCCGTACGACCCGCAGAAGAACGTGTGGCTCGTCGACGACCACATGCACGCAATCTACAAGTTCACCAACGACGGCAAGCAGCTCCTGCAGACGATCGGGACGCCCAACGTGCCGGGCGCCGATGCCACGCACTTCAATCGCCCGACGTTCATGGCCTGGGCGCCCGACGGCAGCTTCTACGTGGCGGACGGGTACAACGGGACGCGCGTCGCCAAGTTCGACCAGGACGGCACGTTCCTGCTCGACTTCGGCCAGGCCGGGTCCGGTTCGGGCGACGAGGGCGAGGAGACGCGGCCCGGCTACATGAACAACGTCCACGGCGTCGCCGTCGATGCCCAGACCGGCGAGGTATACGTGAACGATCGCGCCAATCACCGCATCCAGATCTTCGACCCGAACGGCCAGTACCTGCGGGAATGGAAGATTGCGGTGCGGCCCTCGAGCCTGCACCTGATTCAGATCGGCGCCGACCGGAAGCTCGTGACGTTCGACCGCAACACGCACAAGATGGTGAAGTACGAGCTGGACGGCCGGCTCATCTACTCGTGGGGCACGGTCGGCGATTTCCCCGGCACGCTCTGGGGCGTGCACGGCATCAGCACCGATCAGGAAGGCAACTTGTACGTCGCGGAGGTCGACGCCGGCCGGTTCCAGAAGTTCCGCCCGCGCGCCGGCGCCAACCCGGAGTATCTGGTCGGCAAGCCGGTCTACTCGGCCTGGCAGTGAGCCGGGAGCCGGGGTCCGGGATGCGGGATCCGGGACCCGGGACCCGGGATCCCGGATCCCCGATCCCGGATCCCGGGCCCCGGATCCCCGACCCCGGATCCCGGCCCCCGGATCCCCGATCCCCGATCGTCCGTCTGTTCCTTGTCGTCCTCGTCGGCGTGCTCGTCTGGCTGCTGCCGCGGCCGGACGCCGTCGATCCCCGCGCCTGGCGGCTGCTGGCCATCTTCATCGCCACGATCGTCGGCATCATCGCGCAGCCGCTGCCAATCGGGGCGGTCGCCTTCGTCGGCATTGCCGCGACGCTCGCGACCGGCGCGCTGACGCTCGGCGAGGCGCTGAGCGGCTTCGCCAACGGGACGCTCTGGCTGGTCATGGCGGCGTTCTTCCTGGCCTCCGGCTTCATCCGCACGGGGCTCGGCGAGCGGATCGCGTATTTCCTCGTGACGCTCTTCGGCCGGCGGACGCTCGGGCTGGGCTACAGCTTCGTGGCCGCCGATCTCGTGCTCGCGCCGATGATCCCGAGCAACACGGCCCGCGCGGGCGGCGTCATTTTCCCGATCCTGCAGTCGCTGGCCGCCACCTCCGTGGGCGGCGCCTCGGTCGACGCGCGCCGGGCCCGCGCGTTTCTCACGCTGACGGCGTACAACGCCACCGTCATCACGAGCGCGATGTTCGTGACCGCGATGGTCGCCAACCCGCTCATCGTGCAGCTGGCGTCGAGCCAGGGCATCGCCCTGACCTGGACGATGTGGGCCGCGGCGGCGGCGGTGCCGGGCGCCGTCAGCCTGGTCGTGGTGCCGGCATGCATCTATGCGCTCACGGCGCGCGGGGTGGCCATGCAGGCCGACGCGCCGGAGGCGGCGCGCGCCGCGCTCCGCCGCCTGGGGCCGATGCGGCGCGGCGAGCGCGTCATGGGCACGGTGGCGGTCGTGCTGCTCGCCGCATGGATCGCCGGCTCGTCGATCGGGCTCGATCCGACCGCCGCTGCGCTCATGGCGGTGGCAGCGCTCCTCGCGACCGGCGTCCTGAGCTGGGAGACGGTGGCCGGCGATCGGGAGGCGTGGAACACGTTCGTCTGGTTCGCCACGCTCGTCATGATGGCCAGCTACCTGGGCGAACTGGGGCTCATCGCCTGGTTCACGGAGCAGGTGCGGCCGCTCTTTGGCGGGATCGGCTGGGTGGCGGGATTCGCCGGCCTGGTGCTCGCGTATTTCTACACGCACTACTTCTTCGCGAGCATGACCGCGCACGTGAGCGCCATGTATCCGCCGTTTCTCGCCGTGGGCCTGGCGCTGGGCACGCCGCCGGTCCTGGCCGCGCTGGTGCTCGCCTTTGCCAGCAGCCTGTACGCGAGCCTGACGCACTACGGCACGGCGGCGGCGCCGATCCTCTTCAGTGGGGGCCACGTCCCGCTCGGCACGTGGTGGCGGGTCGGTCTCCTCGTCAGCCTCGTCAATATCGCGATCTGGATCGGCGTCGGCGCGGCGTGGTGGCGCGTGCTGGAGCTGTGGTGAATCGCGTCCTCGTCACGGACCCCATGCGATTCCACACCGTCTGTTACGCTCCTGCGCGAAACGACCCTCATCCGACATCAACTGGCCGCGCGGAGTGACAACTCGAAGTGAAGGCCCTCCTCTTTCTGGAGGTGTTGAATGACCTCGAGGAGATTGCGCGTCTGCGGATTGCCGCTTGGACTGAGCATCCGCATGAGGCTCTTTGCAGGCCGTTTCGTCCGGCGACTCAACTCCTCGAACCCGATCGTGGCGTTGATGTAGTCGCGAAGGATCGCCTTTCCCGTATCGAGATCCCCGCCGAGAAGGCATTCCACGCCTTCCTTCAGGAGCTCCTTGCGATATTTCCGATCCGTTCGGAGGCGCGCCTGCACCGTTTCCTTGAACTTCCGCGTCAGGGGCATATCACTTCTCCCGCGTCTTACGCTTCTTGTAGGCGCGTGCTGGGGCTGTGGCAGACCGCGACGGTCTGCATCGCGGTCACGTGCGTCGCGGCACCTCGTAGTGCAGCTCCGCGAACCCCGTCCCGACCTGCCGCACCGACCGCAGGCGGAGGGGCGGACTCACGATGGCGCGAGGCAGCAGCGGCCTGTCGGCCCCGAGCGTCACCGATCCGACCTGCACGACGATCTCGTCGAGCAGGCCCTGATTGTAGAACTGTCCCGCCAGGTCGCCGCCGCCGACGATCCAGATGTTCTTGTCGCCGGCGGCCGCGGCCATCTCCGCGTGCACGGGCCTGACGTCGCCGCGCACGAAGCGAATGTCCGCCCCCGGAACGGGCGCGCGCGGGCGCGAGCTGAACACCCACACCGGCTGCGTGTAGGGCGCCCGGAGGTAGTCGGGCGGATGGAAGTACGAGATGTACTGCAGCGCGTCGGCGACGGCTGTGATGAAGTCGTCCTGGCGGATCAGGGGCATGGGCTCCGGGCTTCAGGCTTCAGGCTTCAGGCTGTGACTCACAGCCTACAGCCCAGGGCCCCAAGCCCACAGTCCGGAGCCCACAGCTCTCGGCCCTAGAAGACGTACGAGACACCCCATTCGAGCACGCGTGGCGGCACGATCGCGGTCACGGTGTTGAAGCGTGGCCCCGACAGCTGCTGCACGCTGAGCACGGTCGGCCTGTTCAGCACGTTGTAGAGGTTCAGCCGCACGACGAACTGGCGGTTGCCGCCGACGTCGAAGCGCTTTTCGGCGCGCAGGTCGAGCAGGTTGATGTGGTCGAGGCGCCGCGTGCCGATCGGCTCTACGTTGACGACGAGCGTCGGGATCTGGCGGCCGCCGCCGAACTCCACCCGCCGCGCCCACGGGGCGCCGCTCTCGTGGCTGAAGTTCGCCGAGGCGAGAATGCCGTACCGCGCCAGGTAGGACCCGCCGGCGCGGAAGATCCACTCCCACGTCCGATCGGCCGCGAAGATCTCCGCGTTCGGATCCTGCGTGTTGAAGAACCCGGTCTGGTTGTTGCCCTGGTTCGGCACGAGCGGGATGTGCTTCTTCGTGGCGCTGTAGGAGATCCGCGCCTGCCAGTTGTTCGCGTACCGGCGCGCCACCTGCCACTCGATCGTCCGGAACGTCGAGTTGGCGTTGTCGTCGTTCACGATCCAGGGGCGCTGGAAGGCGAGTCCCGCGAGCGAGGCGGGGTAGTCGAAGTAGGTGACGAACGTGCCGGGGTCGTCGGCGGTGCCCCGGATGCCGTCCGGGCCGGGGTCCGGGTTCGCGATCGGGATGTTGTAGACCCCGTACGGCCGCAGCGAGTTGGCGAGGCGCCACTGGTTCTTCGCCTCGGCATACACGCCGGTCACGCGCAGCGCCCAGTCGGCCGTCAACTGCTGCTCGAGGGAGAGCAGCCACTCGTCCTGATACCGCTGCGTCGTGTCGGGGTTGATGATGCCGCCGCCGAAGGCGGAGCCGATGCCGCGCAGCGTGCGGTCGATGAAGTCGGGTCCGTTCGGATCCAGGTTCACCTCGCCCGGGTCGTAGTCGCGGTTGCCGTTCAGATCGCGCCAGCGGTAGCGCGCCTGCGAGATCGTGTTCTTGTTCGCGACCTGCAGGTCGTCGGAGCTGCGCATGTGGTAGTAGCGCGCGTAGCCGCCCTTCACCACCATCCGCGCGTTGCCGAGCACGTCGTATGCGGCATGCAGGCGCGGCGCCAGGCTCGTGAACGCGGGCATCTCCTGCCGCTCGTAGCATTCGGCCGGGAACGTGACGTGCGACGGCGCCTCCGCGGCCTCGCGGCACTGCTCGGGGATGACAGCGGTCTCGTGCGCGAACCGCGCCCCCAGGTTGAGCGTCAGGCGCCGCGCCACGGTCCAGCTGTCCTGCAGGTAGAAATGCGTGAACTGCATCGGCGTCTCGGGGCTCACGGGCGAGTTCAGCAGGACGAGGCGATCGGCGGCGCCGCGGTTGAACTCGAGCGTGTAGTTGCCGATCGGTCCGCGAGGCAGCTGGCTGCGCTCGGCGCGCGCCCAGTGCAGGTCGAAGCCGGCCTTCAGCTCGTGGCGGCCGCCCCGGCCGCCGCCGGTGAACCAGGTGGCGTTGCCGCGCCACTGCCAGCGATCGATGTTGTTGCGCGAGCCGGTGGAGTCGGATGCGCCCCACTGCCGCAAGGTGGTCCGGTCCCGCGCACCGGGACGCCGCGCCTGCCCGAAGTCGGAGTCGCCCGATCGGACGTAGAAGCTGCCGAAGAGGACCGACACGACGAGCCGGTCGTTCGGCACGGTCTGGTACTCGCTCTTCCAGACGCCGTCGGACCCGGGCGACCGGTAGGTGCGCGTCTCCCAGAGCGCCACGGCGCTCCCCCCGCGCTCGCCGAACCGCCAGTTCGGCTGGGCGAATCCGACGATTTTGTTCGCCTGATTGAACTGATAGGTCAGCTTCGCGGTGAAGAAGCGCGTGCGTTCGGTGCCGACGCACGGGCGATCCGACAGCGGGCCGTCCGGATTGCTCTCCTCCGCCGGCAGAAAGCAGTCGAGGATGTCGTCGTGCTGCCGGCGCTGCCGCGACGAGCCGAAGAACCAGAGCTTGTCGCGAATCAGCCGGCCGCCCAGCTCGCCGCTCCAGTCGTCGCGCAGCCGCAGCTCGTCGCCCTCCGAGATCCCCTGCCGCAGAAGCGCGGGCGTGATGTTGTTCGATCGGAGGTTGTCGCTGGTGCGGGCGTAGTACATCTGGCCGTGAAAATCGTTGCCGCCGCTCTTGACGACGCCGTTGATCGCCAGGCCGCGCGTGGGCGTCGCTGCGCTGTGGCCCATCACCTGGACCGTCGCCTCCTCCAGCGTCGCGTAATCGAGGTAGCTGCCGCTCGGGTTCGACGCCGGCCCCTGCATGATGACGTCCTCGACGCCCTGCCACGACTCGCCGAGCTGGCCCATGGTGTGGAAGCGGGGCGACTCGTTGAAGCCGCTGCCGCCGACGTCGAGCCGCACGCTCGTGCGCGCGCTCGGCGTCTGAATCATCATCGCGTTGAAGCTGTTCCGGCTCGTCGGCAGCAGCTCCAGCGTCTCGCGCGTCAGCTGCGTCGTCGGCGTCGTGGAGGCGACGTCCACGAGCGGCGCGGCGCCCGAGACCGTCACCGTCTCCTGCAGACTCCCGACGTTCAGCGTCACGTCGAGCCGCGCCGTGAAGCCCACCGTGAGCCGAATGCCGTCGCGGCGGCTGGTCTGAAAACCGCTCAGCTCGTAGGCGACGGCGTAGGTGCCGATCGGGAGCGGCGTCAGGCGGTACTCGCCGCGCTCGTCGGTGACCGCGGTCACGTCGGGGACCTGGAGGGCCGGGCTGGTCGCCGTGACCGTGACACCGGGCAGCACGGCGCCGCTCGCATCGGTCACCTGTCCGGTGATCGTGGCCCCCGTGCCCGCCTGGCGGGCCATGGCGTCGGTCGCGGCGAGCGGCAGCAGGACGAGCGCGGCCGCGACGGTCGCGAGGTGCATCCGGGAGAGGACCCTTGGTATCAGGACCATGAAGAGCCTCCATGCGTAGGACGCCGCCGGGTTGTCGTGGGCAGGCGCAGTGTATGCGCGTGCCGTGCTGCGGCGCAACAGCACGCGGCACGGCGGGCGTCCGACCCGCGCGCCGCCGGTCGTCCGATCGTCGGCGCTTGGCGTCGGCCGAACGAGTGTGCCAGACTCTCGAACGTGGGGCAGCGGCGTCCTGTCGTCGTGCTGCTGGCGGCGCTTGCCGGCGCCGCCGCGTGCGGGACCGGCGGTCCCGAGTCGCGCCGGGTGGTGACGCTCGTCACGCACTCCAGCCCGGGCGGCGGCAGCGACGTGTTCCTCCGCGAGATGATTCCGCACCTGACGCGGGTGATGGGCGGCACGTTCATCGTGCAGAACATCCAGGGCGGCAGCGGGGCCAAGGCGATGGCGTCGGTGGCCGGCGCCCCGCCCGACGGCACGCTCGTGTACGCGACGACGCCGACGTTCATCTATACGTCGCTCCTGAGCGATCCGCCGGCGCGCTACACCGACCTCGAGCCGCTGGTGAATCTCTTCTTCGACCCCGAGGTGCTCTACACCGCGGCCGACTCGCGGTTCGCGACGCTTCGTGACGTGCTCGCCCACGCGCGCACCGGCCGCGGCCGCTGGGGCGCCGCCAATCCGGCGTCGCTCGAGCGCCAGGTCATGGAACAGATCAGGCAGATCGCGGGCGTCTCGCCGGCCGTCACCACCTTCGAGGGCGGCGGCGACATGCTGATCAACGTGTTGAACCACACGCTCGACATGGGCGTCGGCGAGCTGCAGGAGATCCGCGCGCAGCTCGATGTGGGCCGCCTCCGGCTGCTCGGGATCGTCGGCGAGGCACGGCTGCCGCAGTTTCCGGATGTGCCGACCGTGCGGGAGCAGGGCATCGACCTGGCCGTGCGCAAGTTCCGCGGCCTGGCCGGGCCGAAGGGGCTGTCCGCCGAGGTCATCGCCGCCTGGGACGCCGCCGTTCCCCGGCTGCTCGACGATCCCGCCTATCGCAAGGTCTATACGGACAACAGCCTGCAGCCCGGCTTCATGCCGCACGCCGAGTACGTCGCCTTCATGCGCGACTTCGGCGCCCAGACCGAGGCGTTTCTGAAGCAATCCGGCGTCATTCAGTGAACCGGGACCTGGCGTTCGGCCTCGCGGGGGTGGTGGTGGCTGGCGGCTACTACCGGCTGGCCACCGGGATTCCCGACAGCGCGCTGGCCGACGCGGTCGGCCCGCAGGGGCTGCCGATCGCCTACGCGGCGGTCCTGCTGCTGCTGTCGCTGCTCCTGATGGGACGGTCGCTTCGCCCCGGGCGCCGCGAACGAACCACCGATCCCCGGTCCCCGATCCCCGATCCCCGCTTTCACCTCGCGCGCGTCGCCGGCATGCTCGCGATCGGCGCGATCTACCTGCTGCTGGTCCCCTGGCTCGGCTACACCGTGACGCTCGCGGCCCTGCTGCTGGTGGTGACGTGGTATCTGGGCGGCGTCGTGAACCGGGCGATCGCCGTGGTGGCGGTGTCGGGCGCGATCGTCTTCTGGCTGCTCTTCGTCCGGGTGCTCGGCATTCCGCATCCGGCGGGGATCTGGAGCCAGCTGTTCTGAGATGAGCAGGGAATACGTCGTTCACGCTTCTGGCTTCTCGCTTCTCGGTTCCTGTTCACGTTCGGTTCGGGGTTCGAGGTTCGCGGTTTGGAACGCGAACGTGAACACGAACCGAGAACCGAGAAGCCGGAAGTGTGAACGGCAGTCACATCGTGGGCGCTGACGATCTCCTGCGCATCGTGCCCGCGGCCTTCGGCGGCGTCCTGTGGGGGATGCTCGGCGGCGCGCTCCCGGGCATCTCGCCGTCGATCACGATGGCGCTGCTCCTGCCGCTGACCTACGGCATGGATCCGACGGCGGCGATCGTCATGCTGGCCGGCACGTACGTCGGCGCCGAATATGGCGGCTCGATCCCGGCGATCCTCATCCGGACGCCCGGCACCAATGCCGCGGCCGCCACGGTCATCGACGGCTACGCGATGAAGGAGCAGGGGCGCGCCGGCGACGCGCTCGGGATCTCGCTGTACTCGGGGTTCGTCGGCGGACTCTTCGGCCTCGTCGTGGTGGTGCTGCTGGCCGAGCCGCTGTCGACGGTCGCGCTCGCGTTCACGCCGGCGGCGTACTTCGCGCTCGGCGTGCTGGGGCTCAGCGTCATCGCTTCGCTCGCGCGCGAGTCGCTCGTCAAGGGGCTGATGGCGGGCGTCCTCGGGCTGATGATGGCCACGATCGGCACCGATCCGGTGACCGGGCTGAACCGGTTCACCTTCGGGAGCCCCGAACTGCTCTCCGGCGTTCCGCCCATCCTCGTCATGGTCGGCCTGTTCGCCGTCGGCGAGCTGCTGGCCGAGAGCGGTCAGGTGGGCTGGCGCCAGGCGAAGGCGGAGCGCGCACGCATCCGCCTGCCCGGCCCGGCGCTCTGGCGCCGCATCGCGCTGCCGCAGACGATCGGCTCGGTCATCGGCGCGTTCGAAGGGATGATTCCGGGCGGCGGCGGCGCGGTCTCCTCGTTCCTCGCCTACAACGAGGCGCGGCGCTGGTCGCGCCACAAGGAGGAGTTCGGCCGCGGGTCGCCGGAGGGGATCGCCGCACCCGAGGCGGCCAACAACACCGTGGCGTGCACGGCGCTCGTCCCGATCCTGAGCCTCGGGATTCCGAGCTCCAACTCGTCGGCGGTGCTGCTCGGCGGCTTCCTCCTGCACGGGCTGATCCCGGGTCCGCTGCTGTTCGTGTCGCATGCCGACGTGGTGACGGGGCTCTTTGCGGGTCTGCTGGCGGCGAACGTGGCGATGATCATCGTCGGCTACATCATGATGGGGCCGTGCATCTGGCTGGTGAGCCGCCCGCGGCCGTACCTCATGGCCTTCATCTATGCGCTCGTCGTGTCGGGCGTCTACGCGGTCGAAACGAGCCTGTTCCAGGTCGGGCTGGCGCTCGCCTTTGGTCTGGTCGGCTACGCGCTGCGGTTCTTCGGGGTGCCGCTGCTCCCGATGGTGCTCGGCGTGGTGCTCGGCTTCATGGTCGAATCGAACTACAGGCGCGCGCTCGTGCTCTCGGCCGGCGACCACATGACGTTTCTCCAGGACCCGGTATCGGCCGGATTTCTCGTCGCGGCCGCGCTGTTCCTGCTCGGCTCCACCGCGCATCACCTCGTCCGCGGCCGACGAGCCTCGCGGCCGGATGGGCCGGCATGACGGCGATCGCCGAGAGGCTCGCGGCGTCGCTGGCGGGCGTCGATGCCCGGACGCTGCCCGCCGATGCCGCGGAGACCGCGCGGAAGCTGGTCGTCGACGTCGCGGGACTCTGCGTGGCGGCGCGGCGCGCGCCGTACGTC
>Ga0194128_10004512_pt1 | contig 20313 bp, 57 predicted proteins | sample TA2KigCa65mmetaG_FD_148650 | JGI IMG/M metagenome (GOLD analysis project Ga0194128, IMG submission 148650) | Freshwater microbial communities from Lake Tanganyika, Tanzania - TA2015037 Kigoma Deep Cast 65m | ecosystem: Environmental > Aquatic > Freshwater > Lake | place: Tanzania: Lake... | reverse complement strand
AGAACTGGTGAGGGTAAATCCGTCCAGAGTGAGATTATGGAACTATCCGAGTATATCGGTAAAGAAACCGCAGAACAACGCAAATGATTACCAATGAATAACACTATGTATTTTGATGACATGGAACTGCTTCAACTTGAGTTTTGTATGAAGCAAACAAAAAACCAAATGTCGATGGGTGGAGAGATCCGCCGTCATGCCTCTATCACTCAAAAGATTGAGAAAGAAATGGAGCGTCGTAAGCAAGAAACTGGTGCTTATACCAAAGAAGGTTTGCTTCGTCGTCTAGAAGAAGAAATGGAACGTCTTGCAAATGATTGATCTTATCAAAACACCACTCAAATCAGCACTTGCCACCTCCCGTTGGGGTCCGCTAACAGAGGCAGATGAAGAACTTGTATGGGACTCTTCCTTTGCTAAAATATTCAAAGCATCATCTATCCGCCGCACACCTTTAACACCACGCACTGCGATTACACTCGAATGACTCAACTTATTGACCCTTCTGACCCACGTTACTTCCGTCAAACATCCAACGAACCATACCTTCGTCACGATTATAAATTAGTAATGAGCACTGGCGAATCTGTTATTTTTGATAATTACGAAGATGTGCAGCGTAGGTGGTTTGAGCGTGGTGGTAATTTTCTTAGTCATGTTGAGGTTCTAGATCACAAAGAACCGAAGAATAAGAAGAAAAAAGGTTTCTGATGAAAGAGTTTGATTATGCCCTGGACTATAAACTTCTGGACTTCACACTTACGGAGAATCGCCACCTTTATCGCATTGGAAGGGGTGAGCAAGGAGTTCTATTGGTTCGCCCTTATACAGACGATATTTGTAAGCATTGGAGATTTGTAAATGAATCTGTGGCTCGCAAATCTGCTGATAAAATATACAGAATGTTCTGTGATTATAAATCCGCTGGAGACTTCATTGGTATGGACATGTCACGGAAATTTCTTGAAATGGGTTTTACACGCGCCCGCAGGTATGCAAATCATCCTGATGGAAAAAAGTATGCTCGTGATGGTTCCGTTAGACCCCAGTCGCCAGTCGCACTACATTGTGTCAAAGCAAGATCGGCAACAATCTTCAAAGAAGTAAGAGATAAGGCAGCATATGATCCTGTCTATCAGGAAATGCGTAAAGAGTGGAGAGCAGCAGAATGACTAACGAACCACTACTCAATTCACTACAAGGAATTATGGTAACGATTGACTCCTATTCAGTAAAGAAAAAAACAGTTGATGAGAATTATATAGATAATATTGAGGAATTACTTACTCGTATTGAAGATAAAGTTGATTTACTCATTACTCAACTCAAAATAGAGTCTTATAAAAAAATGATAGAAAATCCAGATGATATCAAACTCGATAGTCCCGCAAAGATGTTTGAGTATGAAAAAATGGCAAGAAGTGTCGATCAGTGTGAGAGTGTAGAAGAATTACAAATGACACTTAAATCAGTATTGAAAACATTTATGAGGTATCAAGAAACAACTGCTAAATCTCTTACGATGCCCCTGCCACGATGAAACTAGATGTAACGATGGAAGAGTATAGCATAATTATTAATGCTTTACATTATTACAAAAAAGTAGAAAAGCGTGGAAACTTTCAACAGTATAACGATAAAATCGTCAATCAGTTGAGAGATAAATTAGCACATCAAATGGTGTGGGAACAAGGAGGTATTTTTGACAAATGACAAAACTAATTGATTGGGAAGCAAGATTTCAAGCATTACCTGATGTAGAACAAGATAAACTCGCATTATTGCGTGTGATTGAATGCACAAATGGTGTCATCCAACACTCCTATCGTAGTGGAGAAGATGATACACTGACTGTTGATGAAGTCAGAGAGGCAATGAAGTTTTCGATGGGTTGTATGAAGCGACAAGAAATACCTGTGGGAGATAAGGTTGTCACATTTTCACCCGAAACAAAAGAGTTGATGACTGAAATGCGACGCTTATATATTTCTGGTCAAAAGCAAAACAATCAAGAAGATTTTAATGAATTTCTTAAAGGTTCCAAAGCCAATCTACTTGCGATTGGTAAGGAACGTATTTTACAAGCCCGACGCCTTGCATTTGAGCACATTGATGAATTACCACCTCACACATTAGAGTGGGGTCTTTCTTATATCTTTAGCTTTGCAGGTTGGGTGTAACTTTTGAATATTATATGATGAAGTTTGTATCATGAAACTCATAGATCTATATAACGAATATTACAACGACGAGTGTGCTGCTGCTTCCTGGGGTTCTCTTACCAGTATGGAACATTTACAGGCAACCACAATTCGTGCTGTGCTTTATGCTTTTGCCCGTAAGTATAATATGACTGATAAGATTTATGTGGAGGATTTAGAACTACTTGCGAGTCAGATTGAAGCACAAGGAAACGAGAGCAACCGCAGGCACGAGACAGTTATGAAAGAGGCATAAGGACACACCAGAACTGACCTGGATGCTCTATAATACTTTCATACACACAGAAACCTGATGTCTAACTTCTACACTTTGCTTCCTGGGACTGATGTGCTTCGCAGTAAGATTGATGTATTCACTTGGACCAATCCTGCTAATGAGAATGAAACTGAACGAGTAGAACTTACAGTGGATAATGCTGGTATTTTCGTTACTTCTTGTAGTGGTGGTGCTCGTGAAGATATGAGCATCGCACAGAAAGATTTGGCGATTGCTCTTGCCCGTGCTATTCTTGAAGCATATGGAGTTGCTTGATGACTTACAAACTTGACCCAGAAGCAAAAGCATTTTCTTATACAAGAGAAGAACTTTTTAACTGTATTACAAAGATTGTTTCGCATCCTCACAAGACTATCACAGAACACGACCAATCCCGTGCTCTTGCGATTATGGTAGTGTTTGATGACTACCTCACAAACTACACCGAATCAGATAATAATGGTGGGTATTATGTTTATGAACGGGAGCAAACGGATCTTATTGACTTTGTGAGGTTCAAACTTGGTATTGATGATTATGATTCTGTTGATGTTAATGAGGTATTGAAATGAAACATCCACAAAGAAGAAAGAATCATACTAATCACTCTATGAGCAGTGGTAAAGGTGTTCCTTGGGCAACATCTAAGATTTTTACAAGTGTATATTGTAAGCATTTGGATGTTAGGGGTCCTGGATTTACAGAACTCAATAAACCAAAAAAAGAAGTAAATCCAATCATTTTCAAGATTCTTAAAAAAGATGAGCAGATTTACTGAAAATCCCGATGAGATTGTGCTGGAAGATGTGAAGATGTTTCATCTGGAAAGTATGAATGAACGCAGCCTGTGGGTTGGTGTCTATACTCAAAACAACAAAATCTATCACTTGAATATTTCTGCGGATGGTGATAAATTGAGTTATTGGTGGAGCGATGAAACATCATGAATAGTAAAACTTATCTACAATATGTTGCGATTCCTGCACTTGCATTTTTCTTTACCGCGATTATATCTTATAATCTAACACCAGAAAGAACTCCGCAACACAACTCAACCGTGCCTGGATCTTCTGGTGATTTGGTATGCACTTCGTCTTGTAAGGTGAAAGAGTAATGGACTTTCCCGTGTTCTTAAACAAGTGGATAATCGGATCTTCTCCGATTAAACACACACCATTTTGGTGGTGGTATCGTTTGATGTCCCACGAAGGATTTCGCTTTGACGATTACCACATGTGGGGAGAGTTCTGGAACTCTATCAACGCAGGGTATTTAGATATGAATTATAAGCGGGAGTTTGAGAAGTTTTGGGGTGAAGGTTCTTATCCACCAGAAAAGATTATAGTCTCAAAAGAAGAATATGATGCTCTTGTAGAGAAACTCAACGAACCACCACAGTTTAATGAAAAGATTGCTAGGGTATTGCAGAGAAAGGCACCATGGCATGACTGAGAAATCTAAAATTTTCTACAATATCTGGTGTTGTGCTTATCAACGCAGATGGATATATAAAGGAACAGACAGAGAACACAGAGAGCACGAAACTGTGCGTATGTGTCTTGATATGAAGGATGTAAAGTTTTATCAGTTTGATACAGAAAGACGTAAAGTTCTATCAGTTTGATACAGAAAGACCGCATTATCTACGATGACATTCTCCAGACCTCTTTTAGGAACTAATACTGATAAAACCAAATTATCTTGGTTTGAATACTACTGGCACTCTTGTATCATTCAAGGGTGGTATAATTGCTGGTATGCTTTAAAGAACTGGCAGGATTTGATGGGAAATAACTATCAGGATTATGCACTTCTCAAAGATGATGACCCATTGGAGCAGTGTATTCTTTACTTTTGGGATAGCCTTGAAGATGAGATTTATCCCAAACATTTTCTAGAAGAACTCTTACAAATGGTTGATGACATTAATACTGGTAAAGAAAAAGTATATTCCATAGATGAAGTTATTGAAAGAGCAAAAAAAATTGTAGAAGATGTGGAGTTGGACTAATGGGAATGTTTGATTATGTAAAATCTTCATACGATCTTGGTGAGAACTTTACAAATGTAGAGTTGCAAACCAAGGGACTTGCTTGTACTATGGCAAGATATTGGATTGCACCTGATGGTTCTTTATATGAATTGACTTATAGAGAAACTCATACATTTGAAGATATTGGAGAGGATGATGAGCGTTATGACCCTGTACGTTTATTTTTGAACTATGAATGGGTGCCAACCGGAAAAAAAGGTAGGGTAGAACCTTGTAATGCAACTGATTATGTTGAGGTTTATCCTGGAATTTGGGATGGGAACTGGGAAGATTGGCCTAGATTGAGGTTACACTTTGTTAGAGGTAAACTTATGGATTATGAGGACATTACTGGACGATGATTAGTACAGAACTGTTTCCATATGAATCATTCGGTGTTCGTTTGGATCTAAAAACAGAAACCCGCATTTGTTGGTTCAGAGATGAATATGACTTGCAAAAATACCTGGTTCGTTCTAGACTAGACCAAACAACTTTAGACATTCATTATCGTGATGGAAAACCTGTTGACACTAGTAAAAAATGTAAGAGAAGTGTGGAGCAAAAGTCTAAACCAAACAGTAAAAGAAGTTCTGCTACAAGTAAAGGACGAAAACCCAGCGTGGATTCCACTAGAAACACTACTCGCAATACAAAGTCTAAAAAATGATACAAGTAACTGAAAATGAAGACAACTCATTTACCATCACCTGGGATGAAACTTCTCCTACGGAAAGTATTCTCAACACCTGGACCGAAGCAGACTTTATCAAAGTCATTATGGAACGTATTGAAAATTTGGTGAAAGAAAATGACCTCAAAGATTAACCTTGTTCTTGCACTGCAACAAATAGAAAACATTTCAAATCTTGTAAGAGATAATAACTATGAGGCATTCTTTACCTCACACCTCTTACCGATCAAGTTTGAGATTGAACGACAAATTGTATTACATAATCATGGAAAAGAAGTTTTATGACGACGATGCTTTCTATGTGGAGCATAAGAGTTGGCAAATCTGGCAATCACACTATCCTGACGGCAGTGGTATCATTACTTCACTAAATGAACACCAGTGTGTAACTGCTACTCGTTGGTATTTGAAAGCAAAACAAGAAGGTGAGTTTGACAATGTAGAAATAAAGATGTATGATGAAGTTGTTGGAGGAAACTGGGATGACCAATGAAGAACTTAAATCATTCAATCCAGCATCTGTATCTCATTATCAAGTTGCATATAAATGTAACTTTGCCACAGATCAACAAGAGTATCGCACCCAAAAGCATGATGCACTAAGAATGGCACTCGCATCAGCAAACTTCCTTGACGCACGAGGACAATACACGATCATCTCTGTGACACCCATTTACAAAAACTACGGACAGGACTAATGACTGAACGCAATTTTACCAAAGAACTTCTGTATTCTATCTACAACGACCCAGAGTATAGTGAAGATGTTGAGAGTATTGACTATCGCTCTCTCATTCACATTATCACAGAACTTTGTGATAGAATAGAGCAGTTGGAAAAGGACAACGAACTTCTGAAATCTTATGCATGGGAACAATGACTGAACGTAACTTTGTGGACAAGAATGGAAACTCTTGGGTTTGGGAAGAGACACCTGAAACTACTGAGGCACTCAAACAACTTCATAATACTGTAAAGGAAGTAAAAGCAACAAAGTTTGCTGGTAATTATGAGGGACCTCTTTATACACCCCATCCAGATCTGAAAAAATGATCACCAAAATTTTTTCCTGGTTTTTTTCGCCAAGTCAAAAACCAATTGGTGAGGCAAATGATATCTACACAAAATTAGTAGAACTTGAAGAAAAATATAATTGTCTCCTTTTGGACATTAAATATTTGGAGAAAGAGAACATTGAAACTTCTAATTGTTTGTATGAGTTAATGAATTCAATTGATGCAGTTGATGCACGTATAGATATTCTTACTACTGAAAATCAGATTAAGAAAGATGTATGAATTAGACGACTTTGAAAAAGCACTCGCACACTTTGGGACCAGAGTAGATATTATTTGTGCAATGGAAATGGGGGGGAGAATTAATGCTGAAACAGCTTACAAAAATATTAAAATGGAACTCAAAGAACTCAAACGAGTTAGAAAGTCTATCAAAAAAGACAAGGATTTGTAGTAAATGTAAAATAAAAAAACCACTTGACAAGGATCACTACCAAGTGGTAGAATACTTTCTTACAGGATTCTCCTACTATTGCCACGATTGCTCTAAACCCAAATCAAGAAATGACTGACTTTAATTATAAAAAGTATTCACTTGAAAATCTTGAAAACTGGTTGCATGATGCTCTTTCATGTGGTGATGCTTCACCACATGAAATCTATTCTGTGATCCGTAAAGTCGTACAGGATGAATATGATTATCACAAAGAAAAATCACAGCAATGTTTTGGATTGTTGGAACTGTTGGGTGGGCATCGTCCTGTGAGTTTTGATGAAGTAATACAAGAAAGAGAGTATTATGAAGGCTCTATGACCGAAGAGGAACTTTCCAAGTATAAAGCGCCACTAACTTGTGATAAAGACGATTCATCGCCAGAATGTAAGAAATCTTGGAATAATTTTTGGCATCAATCTTCTTATGTAAGTGAAGATGGTGATTTGTTTGCCTTAAAGAAAGATAAAGTTTTGAAATGGCAACTTCCTGTTGAGATTCATCCAAGTGGTGAATATTATGTTTCTTTCCCCGATGATTTGCTAAAAGTGGCAAAACTGAAAGAAGGTGATACAGTGGAATGGGTAGATCAAGGTGATGGATCTTACCTTCTTCGTAAGGTCAATCAACCACTTAAATCCGATGAGTGCTGATGAATGACGAACTATGACAGACTTATTGATGCCATCTCAAACGAGATGTATCTTCTAAATGTTTCTCACGAAAGTTGGGATGAGAAATCAGCAAAGAAGACATCCAGAAGAATTCTTGAAATCGTAGAGGAATTCCAACAAAAACGATCAACTCTTACTTTTTAACTATGGCACTCTCAAAACAAACACTTGAAAATCTTTTAGAAGCAGAATCACATATTCGTGCTGCTATTAAAAGTGCTGCTACAAATGAGAAACCTATGGTAGTTCAACAACTCTCAAAGATCCTCATGGATATGGAGCACTGTAAGAAGTTTGAGGAAATTATGGATATGCTTGATAGTCGTAAACCAGGAAGTCGTGGATCTTTTGGTTCTTTCTTTGATGAAGATTAAGGAATGTAGAGCAATCCCAAAGAAAATATTAAATGTCTAGATAATTTATAGGGATATGCTAACATAAGAAGTATTCGGGAGTAAATTATGACACTTTCCTCTGGAAAACAAGAAAAACTAACAGATGATGAATGGCAAGAGATGAATGCACTTAGAAAGGTTATGTCTGAAAGACCTCAGGCACTTATTCCAGAGAAAATGGAAGAGTTCACTGAGTATTTTGTAAGAAGTCTAAAAGAAAGAGGCGGTTGAGAAACTGTCACAAGGGCACTGGACAAGTGCCCTTTTTTCATATATACTGATTGTATAAGTAAAAGACCTATGAAACTCAAAGCAATTCTACTTTCTACAGTTTTGTTGCTACCCACAGCATCACTTGCTCAACAACGGGTTTATACTGAATCGTATTGCTACGAAAATACGGAAGAGTATGTGCCTGGATATTACAATAATCACGGACAATATGTTGGTGGTTATGTAAAGAGTGATCGCCGTAGAGTCCCCTGTGGTTATCAATCCTATCAACCACAACCGCAATATCATCAACAACAAGTTCAACCAAGGAGATGCACCGCAGCAAGAACAACTCTTGGTGGATTGCTAGGTGGAGGAACTGCTGCTGCAATCTCTAAACGAGATGCATATGGTTGGTCTATTCCTCTGGGTGCGATTCTTGGTATGGGTCTAGCTCAGGCAGGTTGCGATTAAAATAGCTCACCTCTAAAGCGTTCCTACAGTGTAAGCACAACTCTCAAATGGCAACCCGCTCACGCATCGGTCTTGAACTCTCTGATGGCAGTATCCTCTCTGCCTATCACCACTGGGATGGTTATCCCGAATGGTTGGGTCGTATCCTGAAGACTCATTACAACAGCAAAGAACTTGCCACCGAATTAATTGATGGTGGTGATATGAGTTCTTGCTGGACTAATGCAGGTTGGAAGAATGAAACTCTGCCTACTACTGGTCCGCTCTACTATTCTTCTCGTGGTGAAGATTTACCACCTCGTCTTGATAAAAATCTTGGTGACTATCTCACTCAAGGTGCAGAAGAGTTTGGATATGTCTATACTCAACAAGGAGAATGGTTGTGCTATGACACCTGTGACTGGCGCGATTCTTATCTTGAAGCACAAGAGATTCCGAGTGGAGCACTAGCAGCATGAGTAAGAAATACATCACTGCTTTTGCTCTCGGTTTTCTTGCGATTATTGGATGGAATGTATTTCTTATTCAACGCGATCAACGCCTTTATGATGCATACTATCGCCAACAAGCAGTAAATAGACTTAAGTATCCACCAAGTGCTAGAATTGATTACAATCCTAAAGAGGAGTATTGTGCTTCTCTTAAGGTTTGGCATCCCGATTGTAAAGTAGAGTGATAGAGTTTTTTATCATTTCTATCGCATTTGGATGGTGTTTTATTGTTTTATTTTCCAAACACTTTGATTACTTAGACGAGGACAAAAATGACTTCCAAAAAAATTCGAGAACTGATCAAAAAAGCAGAGATGCATAAAGAGGCAAAAAAGTTTTGGAAAGAAGTCGAAGCTGAAGCAGCACGCCTAGAAATTCCCGTGGATTACTATCTTGCGGAGTTTTATTGATAACTATTACTCAAACAACTACAATTAAGACGTAATTTACAAAGTAAAATGACACAAAAGTTTCTCTACATCGTTCAGCACTATGTTCCCTTCCCTGCAAGTGAATATGGTGGGGTTTGGAATGTGATTGCAGAAAGTGATCATGAGTGTTTTGATCTAATCACTGCGGAAGATGATGGCAACTTCTATGAACCGCATTACACTACTCTTCGTGAAAATGTATTAAGCGCAAGAACGTATGCTCTTGCAGAAGATGTAGAATCTGAAGTAGTTGAATCTTTTACCACCTGATGACTCACCACGTTTCTCACACCAATAAAATGGTGTTTGATTTGAAAACACAGTATCAAAAACGCATTTCTCAACTGCAAAATAAAATTGCAGAACAAGAACAAGAAATCTCCCAACTACAAAAACAAATTGAGTATATGTCGTGAGACAAGTTCTATGATTGTTGAGTTTCCACACAAAGCACCAAAAGGATATCATTATGAGTTTGAAGAGTTCAGGAGGGGAGTTATTGCTATATGGTTGCATTGTGATCGTAAGTTCGATTACAATAACGGTGATGTAACAAAAACAATCTGGGGATTCTATAAATTCAAGACCAGAGAATACTTTGCCCCCATCAATAGTAAGACAATCGGCACTTGTGTAAATATCAAGGAAACTAGAAATTACACTGCAATGCAAATCAAACAAACCCCGTTAGAATCAGCATTTGTATGACCTACGAACCCCAAGTCAATGATTATGTAATTTGGTCAAAGGGAGTTGAGGGGTGGATCTATTTCAAATGTGAAGATTATGTTACTATTGAAGCAGCAATTTGGCCAAAAGATGAGCAAAATTATCTAGATTGTTCCATTCATAAAAATGAAAGAGTTCTTGTAGTTTGCTATCACGATCAATGGTGTGATTTGAAATACATAAGATCTAGAAAGTCAAAACATGAAGAAAAAGAAAACTGTGTGGAGATTGCTTGCTAAGTCTCTTGGAGAAAAATCTGGTAAAAATAATAAAGAAGCGGATAAGATTGCTCTTATTCGTATTTTAATGTTTTTGTCCATTTTCATTACTAATGGATTCATTGTCTTTAATGCAATTCGTGCCCACATTATTCCAAGAGATTATGTTCAAAAAGTTGAGTGTGTAAATGTAAAATGAAATATCAAGTTCATTGTCAAGGTTTTGATGGTCAATTTCGGGTAAGTTGTGATGCACTAAATCCATCAGATGCAAAAGAAATTGCAAAACAAAAGCACCCAAATGCAAAAATACTTCAAGTCACAATGGTTGTAGATTTGAAGAAAAATCTTTGACTCAATTAAAATAGCTCACCTTTAAAGCGTTCCCATAGTGTAAGCAACAAAACCACATGGACTCCTTTGATGACATTCAAATCGAAGATTTCTCCTCCTTTGACTTCGTTGAAGAAATGAATGAGGGCATCTTTGAGGCAGAAGAAGATGATGACAAATCTTTCAACAAACTCCTTAACTCTAACATTGATTTCTAATGACTACTAAGTATTATTGGACCACAAAACTAAATACTGCAACAAATCGTCGTCTTGAAAAACTTGAGAGTGATGGTGTTAAAGTTGACACTGAAACTCACGAAGGACGCAAACTAATTGGATACAATTATCTTGAATTCGCTTGTGACGATCTCTAAACTGTCCACTCATTCAACCACACAGACCTTTTATCCTTTATTTTGGTTACATGACTGAATCTATTCCGAATGTTCTCCGTCACATTAACGAGCTCAAAGATGCTTGGAGACGACAAGATTTTAATTTCACAAAGCAACAACAAGAAGAATACGATCTGTTGATTGCGACTCGCCGCGAACGTGTCAAGCAATTCTATGCTGATGGGCGAGTATTCAAGGGATTCTACAAAGCAAGGGAAGAGGAGTTCTAAATACTAAAAAGAGTTTTAGATATTACAATGAAGACGTTTCAGGAGTTTATGTTGATTGCTGAAGAGGCTTATGATGCTTCCTTCATGTCTGGAGCACAAATTATTAAAACTGGAGAAGGTGGTCGCATAGGACAAAATCGCAAAAAAACCGCTCCTGAAATACGCCGCATGAAAGCAGTTGGTGATGGTAAAATGGAACTTGTTTCATATAAAATACGCAAAGATGCGGGACAGACGAAAGGATCTTCTGCTGCTGCACCTGGGAGACCTGCAAGATCAACTGAACTTAAACCAGGAACAGCAGGGACTCAAGGAAGTGCAGCAATGACTGCTAAAGAAAGACAGCGTAAAGCATTTCTTGAGCGTAAAGCAAGAGAGAGTGGAAAAGAACAACCAAAAACTCCATCTCAAGCACTCTCTCAAGCAAAACCTGGCGCAAAACCAGCAGCAGAAAAGAAACCAAAACCAGCACCAACAGGTAAAACAAGAGCAGAAAGAGATAAAGAAAGAAATGCTAAGTTAAGAGCAAAGTATAATGCAGAGAAACAAAAAGCACTTGCGGGGTATAAAGAAGTTCATGGATCTTTACCAAAAGGAAAAGAAAGAACTAAACTAATTGCCGCAGTTCAGAGAGCACATGCACCTCATCCTTCCGGCACATTAAAATAGCTCACCTCCAAAGCGTTCCTATGGTGTAAGAAGCACCAGACCCCTCTAAAATCGCCTACAACATCATGGAAACTGTGAATGTAAGACTTGACACGCTAAAAAGGGTAATTCGTGACCTAGAGAGCGCAGTGCAGGTCTGTCACGAAGTTGATAACACTCAAGGCGAGGATCCAGTCAAAACTTATCCTTATGCGGCAGGGTATTCGCGTTCTGCGATGACCTATGCTATAATTGACCTTAACAACCTCCTGAACAAGTGATCACGCTTCGTCCTCATCAACAACGTGCTGTTGCTGCTATGCAGAAGCACACCAAAGGTCAGGTGATTGTCCCTACTGGTGGTGGCAAAACACTGAAGATGATTGTAGATACTCTGCGTCAGTTTCAATCACAAACTCCCCAGACTGTTGTAGTTGTTGCTCCTCGCATTTTGCTTGCTGAGCAACTCTCTGCAGAGTTTCTGGAGCATATCACTACTGCTGCTGTATTGCATGTCCATAGTGGAGAAACTCATCACTTTAGCACTACCAAACCCGCAGAGATTTACAACTGGTCTCGTCGTGCATACAAACATCAGCTGATCTTCACTACCTACAACTCTCTGAATCGTATTCAAGAGGCAGGGATTGATGTAGATACGATTTACTTTGACGAAGCACACAACAGCGTTCAGCGACACTTTTTCCCTGCGACTGAGCACTTTGCTGCTAATGCGAATCGTTGCTACTTTTTCACTGCGACACCGAAACATTCTGCCACCATTTCTAAACCAGGCATGAACCTGCCTGAGGTTTATGGTCAGGTAATCTGTCAGGTTCCTGCACCTGAACTGGTAAAGCAAGGTTATATCCTACCACCTAAAGTTGTGGTCAAGCAGTTGCCGATGGTTCATGATCGTCAGGTAATCTTTGAGCGTGATGCTGACAATCTGATGGAGACGATTGATGACCAGAATCTCAGAAAGATTTTGATTTGTGCTCGTGCTACCAAACAGATTGTGGGTCTTGTGTCTCAATCTGATTTCTGCGTTCAGTTAGAGCAGCGTGGATACTCTTGGATGTATATTACTGCTAAGACTGGCGCTGTGATTGATGGCAGGAAAGTTGACCGCGAGAAGTTCTTTGATACTCTTAATGCCTGGGGCAAGGATAGCAGCAAGCGATTTGTTGTGATTCACCATAGCATCCTATCTGAGGGCATCAATGTGTCTGGATTGGAAGCAGTCCTGTTTATGCGGAACATGGACTACATTGGTATCAGTCAGACTATTGGACGTGTGATTCGTCTGGGCGATGAATCCAAGAAGTTTGGTCTGGTTTGTGTGCCTGTGTATGATAAGGTTGGCATCAATACTGCTCGCTCTGTGCAAGCAGTTGTTGATACGATCTTTGAGCATGGCGAACCTGCTATTAGTGTGATTAGACGATGACGTTATGGGGCTTGACATCCCCACCCAAAGTTGTTAGACTAACCTTGTTCACTTTATCCCGCAAGTTAGGCGGAAACATCATGAACTCTATTTTGAATCAAACTCTTGAAGGTCGCATTGCATATGAGGACCTCAAAAATGCCTCTGAAAATGATTTCCTTTACATCTTCAAAGGTGGCACTGGTGTAATTCATGAGGGTCGCCAGTTTATTGATTATGAAGACATCTACTGGGGCGAAACAGAGGACAATCCTGCTCGTAAAAACGGATCTTCTAAGGCAAATATTAAAGGACTGGCTACATCTAGAGCTCTAGGAATTGATGTGACTCGTCCTCTCCCTACGGTAAGTTCTTGTGTCATTACTGATACAAGTGGTAAGTCCTACAAGTATAAGGGAGAGAACGGGATTACTCGATACAAGGCAGACAAACTGAATGGGCATTTTGAAGGCGCATGGTTTGATGTTGTTCGATTTGTAGAAACTAATGGTCGCACAGCAAACTATAATCGAGAAGTGTGGTTGCAACTTGAAAACGACGGACTTCCTCAAGAATCTCATACCGTTGGTGATCTTGTTGTTAGTTGCTGCACACTGATTCAGAAAGGTGATCTTCCTAAGGAAGAAAGTGCAATTCGTGATTTTGTATACGAATCTGCTCCAAATATGACAACTCAAGATAAGAATGAAGTTGTCCGTATTGTACTCAAAGAGGAAGATGTTCCTACCAAAACTATTTCTTGGAGAGACAATGAATGTAAAGAATGGTTGGAAGAGAAGTGTTTGGATGATCTTGAAGTAGACTATTGTTTCCCATTTCACTACTTCCAGGATCGTATTTATTCTGTGTTGAAGCAGTATCACGAAACTCAAAAAGTACAAAAGGTTGTACAACACTTTGAGAATAAAAGTGATTCTGACGAAGTAATCATCGCTGCTCGTGAAGCCCAGAAAAAGAAGTGGGAAGAATTGCGACAAGTTATGGAATCTGTTGCTAAGTACATGGTTTTGAATGATTGGCAACTTCCTGTCGATAAGGATCAGTATTTCCCTCAAATCAAGACGGGAAGCAATGCCGATGACCCCAATCGTATCGTGTTTGATAACTGATGGACGGATTTATCATCGGTAAGGGTAACTATGCTGCCATTCCATTTGGTAGGCAGCTGATGATTATTCACAACGGAGAGCAACTCAAAGTGTGTAGGACCGAAGCATCAGCAAGGAAGTTCATTGATGACCACAAAAAGGGTAAATCACTTGGCAAACTTCCGATCAATTAAAATAGCTCACCTCTAAAGCGTTCCAGTGGTGTAAGGACTTAAAAAATGCAAACCTTTCTTGAAACCTCCTTTCAAAATGTTCGCTCCTCAAAGCGAACTGATGAGTTTCACAAAGAACTTCTCAACGATGTTCTGAACGCTTCTCCTAAGTGGGCAGAATATGATTGGCAGTATGAGTATCAACTGCCTGTTGATGGTTTTGGAGGAACTTTCGACATCGACATCGCTGGATTTGTGAATGGCGAACTTAAAGTTGCCATTCTTGGTAAGGCACTCAACAGCAATATCAACAAGAATATCAAGAACTATGCCAACACAAGTGTTGGTGAAGCAGCACGATTGATGTTTGCTCCGAATATCAATCTCGAAAAAGTGCTGTTCGTTTCTATTCTCCCCAAAGTTGCACCACGCTTCAACAAAAGTGGTGAAATTGTTGGATTTGATAATGTTCTGAGTGCAAAAGAACGCACTCAAATCAGTCATGTTCTTCAAGCGCAATATGGTGGAGTTGTTGAGGCAATCGATCTGCACTTCGACATTCAAGGTGTCAAAGAAAAGAAGACAAAAGATGATTTTGATGCTATCATTGTAGAAAACCTTGACCAACTTGTTATTGCATGAATCAGATATTTTGTGGAGAATGTATAGAAACCATGTCTGCACTTCCTGAGGGTTGTGTAGACATGGTTTTTTGTGATTTACCATATGGAACTACTCAAAATGAGTGGGATACGCTTATTCCATTCGATAAATTGTGGGAGCAATACTATCGCATCGTGAAAGAAAATGGTGCGATTGTTCTAACAGCACAGCCCCCATTTGACAAGATTCTTGCATGTTCAAACCTCAAAGATTTCCGTTATGAATGGGTCTGGGAGAAGAATAAGGCAACTGGGCATCTCAATGCGAAAAAGATGCCGATGAAAGCACATGAAAACATTTTGGTTTTCTATCGCAAACTACCCACATATAACCCACAAAAAACAACGGGACACAAACCATTTGGTGCTGTTAAACCAAAGGATAATATCCCAGAACCAGATAAGAAACGCAACTACAATCATGTTACCAAAACATTTGGGAATGATGGTACAACAACTGATAGGTATCCTCGTGATGTTCAGCGGTTTCCTGTTATTAACAACGACAATCCTTTGAAGTTTCATCCCACACAAAAACCTGTGGGTATGATAGAATACTTTATCAAAACCTATTCGAATCCTGGTGATACAATCCTAGATAACTGCATGGGTTCTGGATCTGCTTGTATTGCATGTATTAACACTGATCGTAAGTATATTGGTATTGAGAATGATCCAGAATATTATACTGCAGCGAAAGAATGGATCGAGTCAACTATTAACAATCCACTACTAAATGCGATGAATTAAAATAGCTCACCTCCAAAGCGTTCCAATGGTATGAAGAACACTCATCTCGAACATCCTGAAGATTCCATCCTGACGGGTGACCTGTCTGTGCTGGACTGGTTCACTGCTGCAGGCACTCTCAGCGTTAAAATGGACGGTGCTCCTGCGATTGTCTGGGGCACGAATCCTGCCACTGGAAACTTCTTCGTAGGCACTAAAAGTGTCTTCAATAAAGTTAAAATCAAAATCAATGAAACGCACACTCAAATTGATCACAATCACAGTGGGCGTGTTGCTGATATTTTACATAGTGCCTTGGATTATCTTCCTCGTACAAACAGGATTATTCAAGGTGATTTTCTTGGGTTTGGTGGTGTGGATACTTTTTGCCCCAATACGATTACTTATGTCTTTCCTGAAAAAGTAACTGCTAAGATTGTTGTTGCTCCGCATACTTGGTATGAAGCAAACGATGATCTTCGTGATAGTTGGGCAATTCCTCTCACTGTCAATCTGAAAGACAATGATGATTGTTTGTTTGTGCGTCCTTGTGCATACATTCAGCACGGACAAACTTCTTTTGCTGATGTAGAGGAAGTCTGTAACTTTGCCCGTCAAGTGTCAACAGTGTGTGAGTTCGCAACTGTTAAAGAAGCAGCACAGATCAAGCAGCAAATCAATGCCTGCATCCGTGTTGGTGTTGATGTTGAGAACGGTTTCATTGATTGTGACCCTAATCTGCTGGGTTTGTGGAAGTTGGTGAAGTCCATCAAAGAAGATTGCCTCTTCCTGTGCCGCAATGATGGTCCTTCAGCATACATCAGTGGTGAGCGAATTGATGCAGAAGGTTATGTTCTCTCCAATGAGTTTGGCACCTTTAAGTTAGTCAACCGTGAATGTTTCTCTCGTGCTAACTTTACTCTTGCTAAATCCTGGTGAATTAAAATAGCTCACCTCCAAAGCGTTCCTACAGTATGAGCACTCCTACCATGCAAGCACAAGCACAACAAATCATCGCAGACAATGTGTATCAGCACACTCTCGCACTGATTGAAGCACTCAAAGACAACTATCGTCAGTGTTCGATTCGTTCTCATCAGCGTTCTATTGAGCGATTTGATGCAGTTCCTGGTTATCATCAGCGCAAGATTGATGAACTCAAGTCTGGTAAGTGTGACATTGACTATACCATCGAGACTGGTAAAAAGTATCACAAAATCATCTTTGTTGATGGTGGTGGACAACGCTCTGCTCATGCTTTCATTGACAAGAACACTGGCGAAGTGTATAAAACTGCCTCATGGAAGTCTCCTGCCAAAGGTGTTCGTTATGACCTGCGATTGATTGCTGATCGTGAATACCTGCTGGAACATGCAGATTGGAGCGGGGGGTATTTATACAAATAACTCACTCCCAGTCAGTTGGAACTTTCTATGATGCTATTGGAAACTCTGGACATTATTGCACGATGACTTACACTGACATCACAAAACTTGAGAATTGCCCTGAGTGTGGTGCAAACTGGGTTGAAAAACTGATTCCACAAGAATACTGGGAAAACTATTCTCCACCCTATTTTTATAGTCGTGTGATTGGTATTGAATTGCTTGGTGAAGATCGTATCAATCATTGGGTGTGCCCTGATTGTAACCACAAGTTTCCACGATGACTTACTCTAACCTCTCCAAGATTCGCCCGAAACTGAGAACATCAGGTAACATCACAGGTAACTTTGGACGCTCTAAAGCTAAAGCAGGTTCTTCACTCAATGATCTGGGTGGTGATGGTAACATTGGTTCCACACAGACTGAATACCTGAACCGATTGTATTATGCTTTTGATCATACTACCGAACCTCAACTTCGTTCATTTCTTTACACCGAAATTCGCAAGATTCTCATTCAACAAGGTAAATGGTAATCTCATGAAATACGAAGTCAAGTTATATGTTGGTGGCAAAGTTTTCACCGAAAGTGTAGAAGCCGTCAACAATCAGGACGCAAAAGCAACAGCACTTGCTCGCAATCCGAAAGCAAAAGTGATTGGAGTTAATCCAGTTTTCCGGTAATTAAAATAGCTCACCTCCAAAGCGTTCCTATGGTATGAGCACCACCCCAACCATGATCGACTTCCCCACACTACAATCTAAGGATGGCACAATGCTAGTCGGATTCTATCCTGTTCAGACGCCATTTGGTGACATTTCAGAAGAGTGGTGCCTGCAAATCTTGTCTTGGAAAGGTATTGATCAGATCAGCAAAAAGTATCTGAATCGTGTTGAAAAGTCTCTTGCAATTCGTGACCGTCTCAATCATGATTACATTCTGACTGGTGATAATCAAGATTTGCCACAACAAGGTAACCCTTTCTACGGTGCAGTCTGATGCGATTCCAAGTTACTCAAATTGAGTTTGATTTTGATGATGAAGAGGAGATGAATGAGGACGAAAAAAATACTATCACCAACGAATGTATCGGTCAAGTATGGGAAGCAATCGATGAAGATGACTTGATTGAAGAGATCACATGTACAACTGGTTGGTGTATCAAATCGATTGACTATCGTCATGTGTTAGTCTAAACAATGAGACGCAAATCCCTGACTTTTAAGAAACTCAATTCCATGAAAGTTCTCACACTCATCTTCATCGTAGCATTGTTTTTTTCACCCTCTGTTCGATCACTGACTTCCAATACTTTACATACGGTAGCAGATCTGATCTCTTCGAGCAATTAAAATAGCTCACCTCCAAAGCGTTCCTATGGTATCACCACTCACTCCAACTCATCATGCGTAAGATCGAATCCCAGATGAACACTGCTATCACTGAGCACAAAGATCTCAAGTCAGGCAACACTCAAGTGGTTACTTATACCAACTGTTCTGATGTCTATCTGCACGGTAATCTGATCGCTCGGATTGGTGAAACCTGGATCGAATTGTTCGATGGTGGTTGGCAATCACATACCACAAAGTCTCGCCTCAATGCACTTCTCCAAGCGTTTGGTATGCCTGGTGAGTATGTCTTCCAAAAGAACTTTCAGTGGTTCGTTCAATACAACGGAGCACCGATTCCTTTCTTCTCTGGTATGCGTCTCGCTTGAATCTTTCTCACTTTAATTAACAACAAAACCATTGATTATCGTCACATTCTCAAATGACTGACCTTCGTTACTCTACGGGTGAAGAACTTGAAGAGTTCCTGTATGAAAAGTGCAGGCAAGATCCTGATCTTCTCGCTACTATCATCAATGAGTATGTGTGCTCGCTGAGTGATAACAAACTGATTGAACTTGAAGACTTTCTCACTAACAACTTTGGAGACGATTGATGAACCGCACTGAACTCCAAGAATCATACATTCAACAGGTGATTGATAGTATGGACTACAAAACAATGGAACGTTTTGTGTATGATAATCTACAAGATAATCTGCAAGGTTATAGCGACGAAGAACTGATTGCAGAGGTTGAAGAATACTATCCCGAACTGCTGGAAGATTGAATCATGACATCAACTTATTGCATTGCGTCTAACCTTTCCAGTCGTACTTATGAATGGTACAATTACATCGACGGGAAAGTGTTTCAGTATAACACAACTCCCGTACCATTTACATCAGTTCAGATTGCAGGATTCTATGCTTCATTGTTTCAGAAGGTGAATCATGATTGAAACACTTTTAGCAGCAACAATCGTCGGACAAGTTATTATTGGGCCGAATCTTTTACAGATTGATTATCTTACTGAAAGAGACGAGATTATTACGATTGTAGAAACGATTGAAGAGGTTCCGCAATAATTACTGTTCCCGTCCTGAGTATGACATAAAACTGCTTCTTGCGAATGGTTGGGTATGCTGAGAGGGGACTGGTTATCCCCTCTTTTTTATTGTCAAAAAAGGCAAAAAGTATTAAAAAACGATTAAAAATGTATTATTAAATATAAACGGGCTTTCGTAATCGTTCTCAATAAGTATGATTTATTGAGAATCATTTAGGTGTATTGTTGAGAATTAGGGGTGCATTTATGCGTTGATAAGTATACTCAGACCCTAGCACTTATGGTCATTAAAATGTGCTGAGGTCTTGTGATTATACCTTGATTAAATGTGCTCAGACCTTGTGATTTATGAGTCTTTAAATGTGCTGAGACCTCGTAACTTATGAGTCTTTAAATGTGCTCAGACCTTGTGATCTTTGCATGCAAGCTATCACACGCCCGCAAAAATGTCAAGACCCCCGTGATCAGAAAATCTCCACAA
>Ga0194128_10004508_pt1 | contig 20325 bp, 18 predicted proteins | sample TA2KigCa65mmetaG_FD_148650 | JGI IMG/M metagenome (GOLD analysis project Ga0194128, IMG submission 148650) | Freshwater microbial communities from Lake Tanganyika, Tanzania - TA2015037 Kigoma Deep Cast 65m | ecosystem: Environmental > Aquatic > Freshwater > Lake | place: Tanzania: Lake... | reverse complement strand
ACAAAAGCTTGGTCCTGGACCATGATTGGAGTAGGGGCGTTGATGCTCTGCCTAACAACCCTCAATTACCTCTCCACCCCAAGTGTGGTAGAATCTCAAGTAAAAAAGGAAGAAAAAGCAAGTTTTGGAAAGGTATTTGACTCTTTTTTCACCAAACCACACATCGGCGGGGCCTTGGGCTTTATTTTATTGTATCGCCTGGGTGAATCCCAATTGGTAAAAATGGCCTCTCCCTTTTTTCTCGATAAAAGGGCTTCAGGAGGACTAGAACTAAGTACTACTGAAGTTGGATTTATCTACGGAACACTAGGAGTCATCGCCTTACTTGCCGGAGGAATCCTCGGAGGAATAGTGATCTCCCGTGATGGCCTGGGCAAGTGGATGATGCCCATGGCATTTGCCATCAATGCACCGAATATCGGCTATGTAGTTTTGGCCTATCTTCAGCCGGAAAGTGTGGTATTTGCTACTGCCGTGGTAGTGGTGGAGCAACTTGGCTATGGCTTTGGTTTTGCAGCCTTTATGGTATTCCTTATTTATGTGGCAGATGGACTATTTAAGACAGCCCATTATGCCCTCGCCACCGGATTTATGGCCATGGGGATGATGCTTCCGGGCATGCTCAGTGGCTACGTGCAGCAGTGGCTAGGCTATCCCGGGTTTTTCGTTTGGGTGGTCATCGCCACGCTCCCAGGATTTGTGATGGCCTACACGGTGAAGTTTCCGAGGGAGTTTGGGAGGAAGGTTTCTTGAGGTACGAAATACGGAATACGAAGTACGAGGGTTAAGTAGCGTTAGGTTTACTTCCTCCATTGCAACCCTTATTTTCTCAATAATTCAATTTTGCTCTAGTGCAATCAGCCGATGAATAAAAATCAAAAAATTGCTCAGCTGTTTTCTCCTGCGGCGTTTATTCACGATACAGAAGAAAATTACCAAGCCATCGAAGCCCTGATTTGCGAACAGGAAATCGGGGGGCTGACTTTTTTTCACAGCAGGCATTCGGCTGCAGCCAACTTTGAAAAGCGGGCGGAAGTGCTGGATGTGAGCGGCACTTTTGAAAAACTGATCGGACTGATCAACCGCTACCAGAGGGTCTCTAAAACTCCCTTGCTCATCAGCATCGATGGGGAATACGGCTTGGCCATGCGCATTGAAAATACCCCCCAATACCCCTTTGCCATTAGCCTAGGAGCCTTGAAAAACGATGCCGAAAAATGGGTGAAGGAAGTGGGCTACCGCATGGGCTTGGATATGAAGCGCTCCGGCATTCACCTCAACCTTTCCCCTTGTGCCGATGTCAATACGAATCCTGACAACCCGGTGATCGGCTACCGCTCTTTTGGGAATAACCCAGAAAAGGTATCCAAATTGGCCTTTGCTGCCTATTCAGGAATGAAAAAAGCAGGCATAGGATCTTGCTTGAAACACTTTCCAGGACATGGGGATACGGCCACGGACTCGCATTTGGGCTTGCCGATTTTGCATAAAACCAAAGCGGAACTCGAGCGGGAGGAATTGCTTCCCTTTCAGATGGGTATCGATCAGGGTGTAGAACTGATCATGGTGGGCCACTTGGCGGTGCCTGCCCTCACTGGGGGCAAAAACATTCCCGCAAGCGTCAGCCGCGAATTGATCACCGACTTGCTGAAAGGCGAAATGGGATTCAAAGGGCTGGTGATCTCTGATGCACTCAACATGAAGGCTGTAGCCACTCTGTATACAGAACCTGGGGAACTCGAATGGCAGGCTTTTCAGGCAGGTAATGACATCCTCTGCTTTTCGGATCACGCGAAAGAGGGCATCGAGAAAATCGCCCAGAACGCCTCAGACTCAGAGGTAGATGCAATTTTTGAAAAAGTGATGGGACTGAAAACCCGCCTGGGCGCTGTAGAAACCCAGCCCATTGCTGTCCCTACTTTTGATTGGGAAAGCCATTCCCAACTTCAAAAAGGCTTGGCAGCAAACTATGTGTCTGTCATCTCAGGGGAACTTAATCCTACACAGCTCCAGAATTTGGCAGCAGCTGGAAAACTGGGATACCGAGAATTTTTCTCCACCAGCCCAAGCATCTTTTCCCAAGAGTTGGGCCTCTCCTTTGGGTCGATCCAAGAGGCAGAGCAAGTGATTTTGGCCGTATTTGTGCCAAGTCACAAGCCCCTGAATCAATTTGGCATGGAGCAAAGCGTCTTGGATGAAATCCAAACCTTGGCGAAATCCAAGCCCTGCATCCTGGTCCATTTTGGCAATCCTTTGGCACTCAAACACCTAGGCAAGTTATCCGATTTTGAAGCGGTGATCTGTGCCTACCAAGGATTTACAGAAACCCAAGTTCAGGCTGCAGTAGTTCTAAATGGAAAGTAAAAGAGCTTTCGCTGCGATCGTGAAGAAAGAAAAAAGCCATCCGCCGCGGCGGATGGCTTTTTGTTTGATTTCCCTGGTTAACCCTGAACTTACTTCAACACATGATGTGCCAAGACGCGCTGTACTTCGTACACGTTGACGGACTTGTTGAACTGCTTCTTGATGCTAGGATGTACCTCACTGGAAATCCAAATCTTTAGCTCTGCATCCAAATCAAAGGTGCCTGCAGTTTCCACACTGAACCTGGAGATACTCTTGTAAGAGATGGAGGTGTATTCAGTTTTACTTCCCGTAATGCCTTGAATATCTACCAAAATGAGCCTTTTATTCGTAAAAATAAAAGTGTCCCTCACCAGCTTAAAGCCCAATTCCATGTGTTCCCCTTCGGTAAGCAGCTGTCCATATTTTTTATGAAGTTCTTCTTGACTGACTGCCCCTGCATTTCCCAATAGTGCTGAAAATATTCCCATGGTTTATTTTATTTTAAGATTAATTACTAGGTAAATGAAGTTGAAATTCTTTTCCCTTTATCCCTCCTACTTTTCTACCGAAAACTTATACTCAATGGTATGAAGATAGCGATCCCCTGGAAGAAGGACAGGACTTGGAAAGTTGGAATGATGGATGGCATCGGGCCAATTTTGAGATTCGAGACAAAAGCCCCAATGGGTATCGTATGTCTGGCCCCCTGCGCCGGGAAACTTGCTTAGGAAATTACCCGTATAGAATTGTACCCCCACATTATCCGAATACATATCCATTACCCGACCACTTTCCGGATGACGCACGCGAGCCACTTGCTTCATTTCCAGTGATTTCTCCCGTTTGATCACGAAGTTGTGATCAAAGCCCCCTCCATTGGCTGCAATTTGGTCTCCCAAGATTTTTGGGGAACGAAAATCAAAGGGAGTCCCCGCTACCTCCTTCACCTCTCCGGTAGGAATCAGCTCCTCGTCGATGGGGGTGTAGGCATCTGCCCAAAATTGAATTTCGTGATCCTGGGCATCGCGCTTCATGCCTCCCAAATTGAAGTAGGTATGGTTGGTCAAGTTGACCAAAGTGGCTTGATCGGTGGTCGATTCAAACCTAATTCTCAGCACATTTTCTGCCGTCAATTCCACCCAAAGTGTGGTCTGCAGGTTGCCAGGATAGCCCTCTTCCCCATCTGGGCTGAGGTAGCTCATCTTGACCCCTACCGTGGAGTCTGTGGAGTAGGTTTCGGATGTCCACACCTTCTTGTCAAACCCTACCTTTCCGCCATGCAAGTGGTTGTCCCCATTGGTCTTAGCCAGCTGGTAAGTCTTGCCCTCTAAGTTGAATTGAGCATTTGCGATTCGATTGGCTACTCTCCCTGCAGTTACCCCAAAGAAGGGATGTGCTGTGGTCAAGAAATCCTCCACGCTATCCAAGGTCAGCGCCACATTTTCCTTCTTCCCGTTACGGTCTGGCGCTAGGATTTTGTACACCATCCCTCCGTAATTGGAGAGTTCTACTTGAAGGGTGCCGTTGTCCAACACATAGCGGTAAACAGGCTGTCCCTGTACCTCGGTCAGTTGTTCGGATTGAATCATAAAGGTGGTGGTTACTGATTTTGGGTTTTGCTTTGGAGGTGCGGTACAGCTAACTACCCCCAAAACGAGGAATAGGAGCAGCTGTACTTCGCTAACTTTTGACTTGAATAGCGTGTGCTTTGCCATAAGCAGTTCAATTTCTGAGGTGATTTTTTTCGATGCGGTCTAATTGACTTTGCAGCTCCTCTCTCCCGATCCACCTTCCTCGGATCACTACACCCACAGGTTTTTGCAAAGTTTTGAGATCTAGGAGCGTGTTTTGTTCCACGAGCACAAAATCTGCCTCATAGCCTGCCTTGATTTGTCCCCAACGGTTTGTTGCCCCCATGTACTGGGCGGGCACGAGTGATCCTGTTTTTAAGATTTCCAAGTTGGACATGCCTGCTTCGGACATCAAGGCAATCTCGTGGTTAATCGAAAAACCTGGCACATTGAATACCTGCGGGGAATCCGAAGCCATGATCATGGGTACGCCAGCGCAATGCATTTCAAGAAATAATTTTCGTCGAAATTCCAAGTAGGGGGCTACCCGTTCTTTGTCAAGCATGCCTGCCTTTTCCAACTGTTTTTTGGTAGTTACCCACTGTTGAATCTGCAAGCCGGGAAGGTACTTCATTTCTGGAGCTAGCCGAAAGGTGTCGGCAGGGATGTATCCAAAATACCGGTCAAACAGGGTGAGCGTGGGAGCCAGGTAAGTCCCTTGATCCAAGGTCTTTTGGATGAGATTGGGGAGTTTGCTCCAGTCTACCTGAGACACCAAATTAAGATTAAATGGACCCGAAGTAGTCGGGTCAATGGTCACCGTACTAGGAAGTAAGCCTTCCATGTACCCATCCATGTGTTCTATGGATTTAAATCCATCTTCCAGGGCTTGATGAATCCCCACATCCAAAGGCACATGCCCTCCAAAAGGAATCCCCTCTGCCTTGGCTGCAGTGGCAATGGCTTTCATTTCCTCCGACAGCACTCCAGGATGGATCTTCAGGTGATCGTAGCCTTCTTGTTTCTGGGATTTGACCATCGCGGCACCTTGCGCAGGATCAGTTACGGAATTGGCATTGAAGGAGGGACCCGAAATGAAGGTTCTTGGACCAACCAATAGCCCGGAATTCAATTTGTCTCGAAGGGCAAGGTGACTAGGATGACCTAGCATACTTCGGATACGAACCACCCCATTGGCCAAATAAAGCCAAAGGGATTCCTCTTGGAGCTGGGTATTGCCATCGGCAGCTACAGGCAAATGTGCATGAAATTCGGCAAGTCCTGGAAAAACATAACTCCCCTTACCTTCAATCCGGGTCACTTGCTGCCAAGCTACGGGTAAATTTCCAGTGCTAACCATAGATTCTATTTTGCCCTCCTTGACCAAAAGGGTCTGATTTTCTAGGATTATTCCTTTTTCCAAAGAAACCACATGCACTTGGGTAATGACCAAGTCTTGAGAAAAAGTAACAGAAGAAAGAAATCCAAAAATCAGAGCGAATAAAAGAGATTTGAATGACATAAGGGAAAGCATCAATTGATTCTTGAATTTCGCTTCTTGTTTATCTAAATCCAATCCCCAGATAAGAAAAATAAGATCGCTGAAGTTTATGGTCAAGACTTAGTCCATTCCGTGTGGTAAAACTTCCCACTTGGATCGTCCTTGCGCTGATAGGTATGTGCCCCAAAGTAATCTCGCTGTGCTTGAATCACGGAAGCCGAAGACTCGGCAGTAATTCGACCGAGCAGGTAGTTGATCCCCGCACTCATCACAGGCATTGCAAAACCATGCGTCAATCCCAATCCTACCACTTCTGCCAAGGCCATTCTTCCAGAATTCACCTGTTCCTTCACTCCAGGGGTTTCAAAAAAAGCTATTTGATCGGCATAATTAGCAGAAATTCGTTCCATTAAGCCGGATCGGATGATGCAACCATTGGTCCAAATGCGGGCGATTTCGTTGAAATTAAGCCCCCAACCTTTGGTATCTGATACGGTTTTCATCAATCGGAAACCTACCTCATGATTGATGATTCGAGCCAAGGCATAGGCTTCTTTGATTTTGGGAAGCCAAGTTTCCAAAGTACCCTCCACCTTTTGGAATTCGTGGTGAAAAGATTTAGAAAATGCCACCCGCATCGCCTTTTCTCCAGAAACCCCTCGGGCATTCACGGCCTCGGCCAAGGGGCTGTAGGGAATTCCGTACTCCAAGGCGGTCGTTAGTGACCAAGCACCAGTTCCTTTTTGGCCTGCCTGATCTAGGATTTTATCGAGCAGCAATTCTCCTCCTTCTTTGAAAAGCAAGAGGTCTGCAGTGATTTCAAGCAAGAAGGACTTCAACTCGCCTTTTGCCCAATCCGAAAAAATGGCAGATATCTGTGCGGCCGAGCAGCCAAATCCAAAACGCAACAAGTGAACCAACTCCGCCAACACCTGCATCTCCCCGTACTCCATCGAGTTGTGTACCATCTTGATAAAGTGACCTGATCCACCTGGACCTACGTAGGTCACGCAAGGCTTTCCCTCCTTGTCTTTGGCAGAGATTCTACCCAAAAAATCGGCCACCATCGCATAACCTTCTGCATTTCCGCCAGGCATAATGGAGGGTCCTTTGCGTGCCCCTTCTTCTCCACCGGATACCCCCATGGGAAGGAAATGCATACCCATTTCTTTGAGGCGGTTGACTCTTCGGTCCGAATCTAGGTAAAAGGAATTGCCACCATCAATCACCAGATCGTCTTTTTCCAAAAGGGGAAGCAAAGCATCCAACTGGGCATCAATAGCGGCCCCAGCAGGAATCATCATTAGAATTTTTCGAGGCTGCTCAAGGGATTCAACAAATTTTTTCAGGTCTTCAAAGGCAAGAAGGTGGGGAATTTCAGGATGTGCATCGCGTATGGCTTGGGCAACTCCCTCTTCCTTACCCGCTACAAAGCGGTTGTAAAGGGATACGGAAACCCCATTTTCTGCTAGGTTAAGTGCCAAGCTTTTGCCCATCACTCCCATGCCGATCACACCTATTTTCATTTTCATTCCTTGAGAAGTAAAGTAGTGTAGGGAAACCTGCAAAACTTGTTCTGGAGTCCCTATTACATTCAATAATAGTCCAAAAGAAGGTTTTTCCCAAATGGCAAGTTGGGAATCCAGCATGGAGGCTTTCATGTAGTGCCCCTTTCGAGCGAGCATACGCTCCCAAAGCAAGTCCCGATCTCCTTGGAGGTGGATCCAGTGCTGATCCGTATGGACTTGAAGCCTTTGCCTGTAGGCATTTTTCAAGGCCGAACAGGCCAAAACGGCTCCCCCACTTTTTTGATATTCCAACAAGGCATCTGCCAAGCTTTGTAGCCAAGGTATTCTATCTTCATCGCTGAGGGGTTCCCCCCTGCTCATCTTTGCGATATTGGCCGGAGAGTGGAATTGGTCTGCATCCAAAAAAGGCAGCCCAAGACCTGCCGACAATCCCATGCCTAGGGTTGTTTTTCCCGTACCCGATACCCCTGTGATCACGACAAGCATAGCGCAAAGATAACTTTTTACAGCAAACTGCCCATCACCTGTATCGCCTTTACCTCCTGCCTTGAATAAAAAAGCCTGCCTTTCTCTGGAAATTTCCTTTACTCCCGCCTGCTACTTATTTTGAGCAAAACAATGATTCCAAGGGCTGAATAGCTACCTTTGCAGCTCAATTCCAAGTAGTCATGATTTCAGTAGACAATGTTTCTGTACTTCACGGGGGTGCACCCTTGTTTAGCAATATCACCTTCAACATCAACGAAAGTGATAAAATAGCCTTGATGGGTAAAAATGGGGCCGGTAAATCCACCCTGTTAAAAATCATCGCTGGAGTAAATAAACCTACTTCTGGAAGCATCTCAGCTCCTAAGGGATACGTGATTGCCTACCTTCCCCAGCATCTTTTGACCTCGGACGAATGCACGGTTATGGAGGAAACTTCCAAGGCCTTTGCCTCCTACCTGGGGATGAAAGAGGAGATGGATCGCATCAACGAGGAGTTGACCCTTCGCACCGATTATGAGTCAGAATCCTATTACCAATTGATAGAAAAAGTTTCTGAACTCAGCGAAAAATATTACGCCATAGAAGAAGTCAACTATGAAGCCGAAGTGGAAAAAGTCCTCTTAGGATTGGGCTTTGTCAGAGAAGATTTTCAAAGGCTTACCTCAGAATTTTCTGGGGGCTGGAGAATGCGTATTGAATTGGCTAAAATACTCCTTCAAAACCCCGATTTAATTTTATTAGACGAGCCCACCAACCACCTGGATATCGAATCCATACAATGGCTGGAAGATTTTTTATTGACCAAAGCGAAAGCCGTGGTGGTCATTTCTCACGACAGAGCCTTTGTAGACAACATCACCACCCGCACCATCGAGGTGACTATGGGAAGAATATACGACTACAAAGCCAAATATAGCCACTACTTGGAGCTGAGAAAAGAAAGACGAGAGCAGCAACAAAAACACTTCGAAGAGCAGCAAAAATTTATTGCTGAAACCACCCAGTTTATCGAACGATTCAAAGGGACCTACTCCAAGACTTTACAAGTCCAGTCTCGCGTGAAAATGCTGGAAAAATTGGAGATCGTCGAAGTCGATGAAGTGGACACCTCTGCCTTGAAACTCCGCTTCACTCCTTCTCCTAGGTCCGGAAAATATCCGGTTATTGTGGAAGACATGAGAAAGAGCTATGGGGACCATGTCGTATTTCACCATGCCTCCATGACCATAGAGCAGGGACAAAAGGTAGCCTTTGTTGGAAAAAATGGAGAGGGTAAATCCACCATGATCAAAGCCATCATGGGCCAAATTGATTTTCAAGGAAAATGTGAATTGGGACACAATGCGCTAGTTGGGTACTTTGCTCAAAACCAAGCCTCCCTCCTAGACGAGAGCTTGAGCATCTTCGATACCATAGATCAGTTGGCAGTAGGAGAAATTCGTACCAAAATCAAAGATATTTTGGGAGCCTTCATGTTTAAAGGAGACGATATCCAAAAAAAGGTCAAGGTTCTCTCTGGTGGAGAAAAAACACGACTCGCCATGATCAAGTTGCTTCTCCAACCTGTCAACCTCCTAATTTTGGACGAACCTACCAATCACTTAGATATGAAAACCAAGGACATCATCAAAGATGCGCTGAAGGCCTTCGATGGCACACTCATCTTGGTCTCCCACGATCGAGACTTTTTGGATGGTTTGGCTACCAAGGTTTTTGAATTTGGTAATAAGCGAGTTCGGGAGCATTTCGAGGACATCAACGGTTTCCTCCGAGCGAAGAAGTTGGAAAACCTACGCGAGGTAGAACGCAGGTAAGTTGAGTAAAATCGACAGGAAATAAAAAAAGCAATTCTTCCGAATTGCTTTTTTTTGGGATAGTTCACCTTAGCGGGCGTAGTTCACGGCTCGCATTTCGCGAATGACCGTGACCTTGATTTGTCCAGGGTATTGCATTTCCTTTTCGATTTTCTGAGAGATATCAAAGGAAAGTTGTCCTGCCTTCTGATCATCTACCGAATCTGCATCTACCAGAATACGTAATTCTCGTCCCGCTTGCATGGCAAAGCATTTGTTGACCCCGTCAAAGTTCAGTGCCAATTCCTCCAATTCTTTCAGACGCTTCACGTAGCTATCCATGATTTCACGACGGGCACCTGGACGAGATCCTGAGATGGCGTCGGAGGCCTGTACGATAGGAGATATCATGGAGGTCATTTCGATTTCATCGTGGTGGGCTCCTATGGCATTGCAAATCTCAGGATGCTCCTTGTAACGCTTGGCAAGTTCCATACCCAAGAGCGCGTGAGGCAATTCTTGTTCTTCGGGCCACACCTTTCCGATATCGTGAAGAAGACCAGCGCGCTTTGCTAACTTGGCATTGAATCCCATTTCTGCAGCCATGGTTGCGGCCAACTTGGCTACTTCTCTAGAGTGCTGCAAAAGATTTTGTCCGTAAGAAGATCTAAACCTCATCCTACCCACTAGTTTGATTAGCTCGGGATGAAGGCCATGAATTCCCAAATCAATACAGGTACGCTCTCCAATTTCTACGATTTCCTCTTCAATATTTTTCTCCGTCTTGGCCACTACCTCTTCTATACGTGCCGGGTGAATACGACCATCCTGTACCAAACGGTGAAGGGAAAGCCTAGCGATTTCCCTTCGTACGGGATCAAAACCAGAAATAATGATCGCTTCGGGGGTATCATCGACCACAATCTCAACTCCCGTGGCGGCTTCTAAGGCGCGAATATTTCTTCCTTCTCTTCCGATAATTTTTCCCTTGATATCGTCACTTTCAATATTGAATATCGAAACGCAATTTTCTACCGCATGCTCTGTAGCCGTACGCTGAATGGTGTCCAAGACAATTTTTTTTGCTTGCTTGGTCGCTGTCAACTTGGCCTCATCTAAAATGTCTTTGATTTGCGAAGATGCCTTAGTCTGGGCCTCTTCGGTCAGCATGGTGATCAACTGTTCCCTTGCTTCCTCTCTGGTAAGACCTGCTATTTTTTCCAAGTCAGCAATACGCTGATTAGTTACCCGATCTAGCTCCTCTTTCCTGACTTGCACTGCATGGAGTTGGGCCGTCAATACCTCTTTCCTACTATCTAGTTCAGCTTCTTTTCTTTGAAGTTGCTCCTGCTCCTTGGCCACTTGTTGTTGAAGCTGCCTTACCTTGTTTTCGTTGCTAATAATTAAGTTCTTCTTGTTGTTGGCCTCTTCGTCAAATTCTGCCTTCAACTTCAAGTACTTTTCTTTGGCTTCTAGTATACGGTCTCTTTTGATGGATTCTGCAGTCAATTCTGCTTCCCTAAGCATGGACTTGATCCGCTCTTGGGCTTCTTCTTCACGCTTTGCTTGTTTGCCTTTAAAGAAAAAACCAGCGCCCGCTGCGCCTATACCTAGCCCCGCTAGGGCTGCAAGTATGGATAATAAAATTACGTTCATAGGTTGTATCTGTTCTAAATACACCTACCGGCTCCAAAAAGTGCCAAAATGAGAAAAAATCAATTCAAAGCGTCTTACTCAACAAGGACGAAATATGGGCAAGACTGCGCTCTATATGCTCGCTATCTCCCGCATTGAACTCGTCGGTTTCCAAGGACTCCACCATACAATCAAAGGCTACCATAGCCAATAAATCGGTGGTATCGTCTAAGCCAAATTCTGACTTATACTTTCTTAATTTTTCATTGATCAACTTACCTGCATGACGAATTTTGCCTTCATCCTCAGGCTTAACCCGCATGGGATATTCTCTATCTCCGATTTTAACTTTAATGGCAAGGGGTTCCATTTATTCGGATAGGTAGGTGATCAATTGATCGATTTCTTGTATATACGAATTGATTAAGTCACTCATTTCGACGGCATCCTCAGGGCTTACCGGTCGGTTGTCTACAATGTTACTAATTTTAATCTTATTTTTAAAATGGTGTAAGGCCATTTCCTTATCACCCAACTCCTTTTCCAGGGTAGTCAATTTTCTCCTTAACTCCTCATTTTCAGCATGCAAGGACTCTATTTTTTTGCTTACTTGAACGGAAAGTTTTTCAAGTTTTTCTAATTTCTCTTGAATCATGGGCTAGCTTCGGATAGTAGCACCTACCTGTTCCTGGAAGGCACGAATCAAGTTACTCATTGTTTTTTCAATTTCCTTGTCGGTCAGCGTATTTTCCTGATCTTGAAGGATAAAACTTAGGGCATAAGCTTTTTTACCTGCTTTAATTTTATCACCCTGGTACACGTCAAAAACATCAATTTTCCTCAGTAATCTTCCTCCTGCCTTTTCTGCGACGCCCTTGACTATCTCGTAGCTGACCCCTTTATCGATGACCAAGGACAAGTCTCTGCGCACCTCGGGAAATTTTGACAGCTCTTGGAATTTCTTCAAGCCGGAGGATTTTTTTGCCAGCAGGTCCCAATCCAATTCTACATACCATACCTCTTGCCTCACCCCTGCCAATTTCAATTGACGCTCTTCAACCAATCCCAGGTTACCCGCCACTTTTTCTCCTAAGTAAATCGATAATCCATAGGCAAATGGTGAGGATTCTTGGGGAACTACTTTCCCCAATTCAATGCCCAAGCGCTCCAAAATTCGTAGTACAGTGGCATAGCTATCCTCAAAAGCAAATGGCTTAGCTGGCTCAATCCAACTTTCAGAAGATCGGTTTCCAGAAAGGAACAACGCCAATCGTTTGGACTCCTTGTAACCATCTTCCGCCTTATGGTAAACCGTGCCAAATTCAAAACATTTCAAATCTGTCTGCCTTCTGTTGATGTTGTGGGCCAAAACTTCCAAACCAGAAAAAAGCAGGGTTTGACGCATGACTCCTAGGTCTTCACTGAGTTTGTTGAAGATTTCCACGGTTTTACTAGGGTCCAAAAACCCAGACTTTTCCACATACTCGGGACTAGTAAGGCTATTGGTAATCAATTCAAAATAGCCTTGGCTAGCCAACATTTCCGAGAGGCGATACTGAAGTTTGGAAATGTCCTTTTGGGGATGTTCGGCCAAGTAATCTGTTTTTAGGTGATCCGATAAGGCTACTTGTTGAAATCCGTAAATCCTCAAAATTTCTTCAATGATGTCTGCCTCCCTCGTGACATCTACGCGATAGGGCTTTACCCTTGCTATAAAACCCCCGGGATGTGATCCACTCACCTGAATATCCAAACTCTCCAAGATGGAAATAACCTCTTGGGGAGCTATCTCTTTTCCTATCAATCTGTTGATATTTCCATAGCTCACCTGAATATCCACATCTGTTTTAGGTTGAGGATAGAGATCAATCAGCTCAGATGCTACCTTGGCCCCTGCAAGTTCTTGAAGTAGAAGTACTGCTTGTTTTAATGCATATACAGGCATGTTTGGATCGGTGCCACGTTCAAATCGAAAGGAAGCATCCGTCTTTAATCCGTGGTATTGAGATCCTTTTCGGATGACATCAGGAGAGAAATAGGCAGATTCTAAGAAAATGGAGGTAGTCTTTTCACTTACTCCCGAATGAATCCCTCCAAAAATCCCAGCAATACACAAGCCTCCTTGATCGTCCCCAATCATAAGCTCTTCCCCTGACAACTTTCTTTGCTTGTCGTCTAGGGTGACAAAAGGAGTGCCTTTAGGAAATTTTCCTACCCTTATTTTTCCATTGGAAATTTTATCGGCATCAAAGGCATGTAGGGGTTGACCTAAATCGTGCAAAATGAAGTTGGTAATGTCCACCACATTATTGATGGGTTCCAAATCCAAGGACCTAAGAAAATTTTGTAACCATACCGGTGAGGGTCCCACCTTTACGTCAGTCAGAACAATCCCCGCATACCGGGGACAGTCAGATACATCATCTACCTGCACCGAAATATGTGGGCCTTGCTGAGTTTGAATGTGTAAATCTTTTTCCTCAGCCAAGCACATGGGCCTTCTTAGCAAGGCTTTCAAATCTCTGGCTACTCCCAAATGGGCAGCAGCATCCGAGCGATTGGGCGTAAGTCCTATTTCTAAAACATAATCCTCGGTCACTTCAAAATAGGAGGCAGCAGGACTGCCATTGGGCAAGGTAGTATCCAATACCATAATCCCAGCATGGGAAGTTCCTATCCCAATTTCATCTTCAGCACAAATCATCCCTTCAGATACCTGACCTCTAATTTTTGCCTTTTTAATTTCTATAGGCTCTCCTTGGTAGGGATACAAGGTAGATCCTACCGTAGCTACCACTACCTTTTGACCTACAGCAACGTTGCTAGCTCCACATACGATTTGTGATGGAACTTCTCCCCCAATATCCACCGTAGTGATATGTAGCTTGTCGGCATCAGGATGCTTTTGACAGGTAAGAACCTCCCCTATCACTACTCCTTTAAGTTTGCCAGGAATAGACTCAAAAAATGTTATTCCTTCCACTTCAAGTCCCGATTGGGTAAGTAAGGCAGCAATCTCCTCTGGACTTTCAGTAAAATGAAGGTAGTGCTTGAGTCTAGAGATGGATATTTTCATAAGGCAATGGGTCGGAAATTATCCGTAATGGTGTCGATTAGGCAGTATAATGCCTTCTTTGGTGTGAAAAACAAAGTTAAAAGAATTGCCACAGGGCGCGATCATTTATCGTAATTTTTCTCCCCAGCTGCTATGGCAATATCCAAGATATTTTCTTTAGGAGGCAGAGGACAGGCAAACTCAGGATTGTAAGCACAATACGGATTAAATGCCAAATTGAAATCTAGGGTGATGCTATTTTTCCCGTCTTGGCGCACGTTAAGATACCTTCCTCCACCGTAGGTCTCCTTTCCCGAAGTCTGATCGGCAAATGCCAAAAAGAAATTTCTCATATCCGACTCGCTAACCGACTGCAGGAGCAACACCTTATTGGTTTTTCCGCCTAACTCAAATTCTGCAAAGGAATGCTCCACATACCGCTCGGTACTGCCGTCAGTAAGGGGAACTTCCCTGATTTTTTTTTCCTCTATGGGAAGCAATCGGGCCTTAACCCGAAACGCGGGGTTGATTTCAAAAAAAGTGAGGATCGTAAAGCCTTGTTTTTGACTTTCGGTGAGAGGAGATTCTGCATTGAAGCGAATAAATTTAAACTGACGCTCTCGCTCCTTTTCAATTTTTGCTAGGTAATCTTCAGGACTTTCTGCAGCAGTAAACATGTATCCTATGACAGCAAATATTACCAAGGAAATAAAGATTAGAAGGAGTTGGCTTGATTTCACGAGACCTTAAATTGAATGATTACAACCGATTGTAGTTGGTAAGGGGATTGAATTTAATAAGAAATAAAACCTACATCAGCCCTCCGTCGGCAAAGCTAAAGTAACCCTGATCGGAGAACAGCAAGTGGTCAAGAACAGGTACTTCCAATTCCCTACCTATTTTTAAAAGCTTCGCTGTGATCGCTTTGTCTTGTTCGGAGGGATTTAAATTTCCGCTGGGGTGATTATGTACCAAAATTAAGGAATGTGCCTTGTGTTCCAAGGCGCAGGAAAAAACAACTTTAGGATCAACCACCGTACCTGATATCCCCCCTTGACTAATTCGTTGCTTTTTAATCAAATAATTGCCTCGATTGAGCAGTACTACAAAAAAATGCTCCACACATTCGTCCTGCAGGTCAGCACGGAGCAACTCATAGACTTGACTGGAATGGGTTATTTTTTGTTTCTGGGGAATCTCCTGATCTTTTCTCCTTCTCCCTAATTCCAATGCGCATACTATAGAGAGGGCTTTGGCCTCCCCTATTCCCTTAAATTTCATCAAATCCAAAACCGTCATTCTCGCCAAGCGAGAGAGGTCTTGGTCTACGGCTGAAAGGATCTTCTTGGAAAGGTCGACTGCACTCATCGTAGAACTCCCCGTTCTTAGTAAAATGGCCACAAGCTCTGTGTCAGTTAGCGCTGCTTTGCCTTTGAGGAGTAATTTTTCTCTTGGCCGATCTTGCTCGGCCATCTCAAAGATTTTTAATGAAGTGGAAGGCATTTCTTAGATTAAAAAGTAAAAATAAATGTACTAAAAAAATGCATAAAAAAACCCTGCTTTTGGGCAGGGTCTCTTTGAAAAAGGTAACTCTTAAGCTAGCGCATTGACAAATTTTGCCAATTTTGATTTTTTGTTGCTCGCGTTATTTTTGTGGATGACGTTCTTCTTTGCCAATTTATCCAGCATAGAAGAAACCTTTTTAAACAGCTCCATGGCCTCTATTTTGTCGGTAGTCTCCTTAAGTTTCTTGATAAAGGTACGGGTAGTTTTTGCCTGATACCTGTTTCTCAAACGCTTTACATCGTTAGCACGAATTCTTTTAAGAGCTGATTTATGATTTGCCATATCTCGTTAAATTTCTAATTCTACTTTTTCCCAGTTTTAAATGGGAATGCAAAGTTATTGTAAATAATTAATTCTGCCAAAGTATTTTTAAACATTCCTTTTTTAAATGATTGATCGCTTCTACGTAAGGATGACATTTTTATGATTTTTTTCCTAAAAAAGCTTTTTTCTTCACAAAAAGCTTTCAATTAAGTAGCTTTAAGCATGTATTTTTTGATCTTAAACAGCTTCCTACTTTCTTTTTCTAATCCTCCGCAAAAGTCCTGGGGCTTCTTCGCACACGAGTTGATCAATAGGCAAGCTGTATATTCTTTACCTCCTGAAATGATATCCCTGTTTAAAAAGGAATTGGTTTTCTTAGGAGAAAAATCAGTGAATCCAGATCGAAGGAGGTATGCAGTACAGGGAGAAGCCGAAAAACACTACATCGACCTAGACCATTACGGAGATAGTGCAAGGCAGCTACTTCCCAAGTATTGGCCTCAGGCCTTAGAAAAGTATTCCGATGATACCCTAAGAGCACACGGCATAGGCCCCTGGTCCACCTACCTCACCTTCCTAAGTCTGACCAAAGCCTTTGCTGCACGGGAAAAAGCCTCCATCCTTCGCCTCTCGGCAGACCTAGGGCATTACCTAGGGGACTTAAACGTCCCTTTACATACCACAAAAAACTACAACGGTCAACTCAGCGGACAGACGGGTATACATGGCTTCTGGGAAAGTAGGATTCCGGAGCTGCAGGCCAAGAATTACTCCTTTTGGGTGGGCAAGGCAAGCTATGTCACAGATCCACAGGAAGCTCTTTGGGAGGCGGTGTCACGAGCTCATGCTCAGGTAGACTCGGTCTTGCGTATTGAAAAAGAGCTGAGTACAGCATTTTCCGAAAGTCAAAAATACAGTTATGAGGAGCGTAATGGCCTAACGGTACGCGTTTATTCCCGAGAGTTTACAGAAGCCTATGCTGCCGCGCTACACGGACAGGTGGAAAGGCAAATCCAACGCTCTATCAAGATGGTTGCCGACTTTTGGTATACCGCATGGGTCAATGCCGGGCAGCCAGATTTAAGTATTTTGCAAAATCCCTCAAAATCAGGAATTGACACCTTGACCCCCGATCCGAAAATAAAGACCCGATTCCATGAAAATGACTAAATCAGGAATGGAGGTATCCTCTGATTGCCGTCCCCAACCGGGAAAAGGTATCTTTGAAAACGGCTTCATTTTCTTCCAAGAGGGTCACCCGAAATCCCCTTAATTCAGAACAAAAAGAAGAAATGGGTACCACGCAAATCCGCTCAGAGGCTAGCAAATAATATACAAATCGCTTGTCTAAGGGCATTTCTGGATCATCCAACCAGGAGCCTACCAACTGTTGCAAGCGCTCATCTTCAATCGGGAGGCTTTGGCGGGTAGTGAGCAATTGCTCATCAAAAACTATGGTATTGTAAAATGCTCCTTGCGTGGGGTTGAACTTAATTCCTTCGATTTTTCCTAAAATTTTCCGCATCCAATCGCTCCTTTCACCGATTTGTGCATTGGCTTGCGCACGGTAGGCGGGAAATTCCGGATGGCTCATGATTCTCGGAATGGCTAATTGTGGCAAAATAGTGGAGCAAACCTCTATCATTTTTGCATTTTCAAGGGTTTGGCATAGTTTGGAAAACTCCTGAGAGGCTTCTCGATTGTAAAATTCCATCCAACCACAGCGTGCCCCTGGCCAAGGAAATTCCTTGGAAATTCCTTTGAGTGAGATCGCTGGATGATTGCCAATGACTTCGGCAAGTGCTACTGCCTTGATGCCGTTGTAGGTGATGTTTTGGTAGATCTCATCGGCAATCAACAGCAGATTAAACTCCTTGGCAAGCTTTACAAAGCTTTCTAAAACCTCCTTGGGATACACCATCCCCGTGGGATTATCAGGGTTGATGATCAGAATGCCCACAATGGAAGGGTTGTATTTTACCTTGAGGTACAAATCTTCCATATCTGGAAGCCATTGGTTGTCCGGATCTAGTCGGTAGGTAATGGGAGCTGAATTGGCATGTGCGGCTTCAGCAGAACTATGAGTAGAATAAGCTGGAGAAGGTCCAATAATGCGGGCAGTTGGAATTAAAAATTGATACAATTTGGCGATTGCATCACCTAAGCCGTTGAAAAAAAGAATGTCCTCGGCAGTAAGTTGCGCCCCTCCCTTTTCATTGTTGAGCTTGGCCAAGAATCTCCGGGTATCCAACACCCCTTTCGAGTCCGCATAGCCGTAGGTTTTGTCTTCCTCAAGTAAATCAGCTACAATCCCCTTTATCCAAATGGGGAGCTGATTGCTCTTCTGAATCGGGTCGCCGATATTTTCCCAAGTCATCGAATAGCCGAGGGCTTCGATTTGCCGGGCTTTTTTTACAATGCCTCGAATCTCATAATTCAATTCTTCAGCTCCGGGTCTAAGGAGTAGTTGTCGCATAGGTCAATCAATAGTTCTGGAAAATTCCAAGACAATTTAAGGAAAACCCAATCCAAAACTTAGATCAGCCAAGAATCTAAATCCTCTTAATTCCTTCTTCAGAGATCATCTTTAAAAAAACTTGTATTTGTAACACAAGATATCTTGTATCAAAAACACAAACTTTAACATTTAACTGATTTTAAACGATTTAAATAAACTGATAATTCGCTTTTTTACCAGTAACCAAAGAAAGGTAAGGTTTGAAGTTCAATTAGGTGAGCTGTGGTCTGTGGACAGTCGTCTGCCTGTGGGCCGAGGCCTATCGACGATTATCCGCAGTAATTCAACAAGAAATTAATCTACTGGTGTGATTGCGGATAATCCTATTAAATAATTTTATTAAGTACCCTTAAGCTAAGGGTCTGATCTCTCCTACAAATACAGGAGGTGGATGCCAAAAATACCCTGCAGGGCACTGGCGCGCTGCATGTAGCTTCGATCACCGGGGTTGATGACAATTTTGTTTCCATTCAGAAGGCTGTAATTCCCCCCAAAAACCAACTTGAGATCAAATACACCCTTAACTTCCTTGGCGACAGTGTACTGCAAGGCCAGCCTTCCAGAATAATTCCCATAGTCGAGAATAAATCGCGAAGGACTTAGGCCATGAATCACCTGCAATTGCCCATAACCGAGTTCACCGCGGAGGTCAAGATTTTTGACAAGAGGAACTTGATGGTAGAGGTAGATCCCAGTTTCCGGCATTCGCACCTCCGAAAAAAATACTCCTAAAAATCGATTATTTTGAATGCTAGCTTCTTGCTTATCAAAGTAAATCCCGATGCCGGGATAGCCATGAAATCCAAAATCTAGGGTAAGGCGGTAGCTCAAACCCAGGGCATAGGTATCCCCTAAATAAGTCCCCTTTTCGAAGGCGCGGTACCCCAGCGCTGCTCCTGGGGAAAAGGTAAACTGTCCCTTGGGAAGCCTTTCTTCCTCCTTCACCTCCTGAGAAAATCCAGGCAAAACCGCCCAAAACAAAAGGAATGCAAAAAAGCTTTTTCGGATCATTCGCGGACAATTTTTAACACGCCCAAATCCCTAACCTCATCTGCATCTCGAGGCGCATCCGATGCTAGCAAGAAATTTTCTGTGACGAATTCGCCATTGAACTCGGTTTGAAACCGATAGGGCACAGTCAATGACAAGTAGGAATACTTGTCTACCGCATCTGGATGTCGAGTAGGTAAAATGAAACTAAATTCTCCCCTTTCATCTGTTTTTATCCGATAAACAATCGATTTGGCTGCCGGAACTTGCCCATTCATAAAATCAATGTCTTGGGATACAGTAAGTTCCAAACCAGGGAACCTCTTTCCTTCCTGATCCACTACCCTACCCGTAAATGTATCGAAACTATTGTGAACAAATTCCTGACAGGCCCCAAGTAAAAACAGGAAAATGGCAAACAAAAGAGGGGATTTACGAATTTTTTTCATGTCAATCTGCTGCTTTTTGTACGCCTGCTTAGTCAATTCACTAGTTAATTTACCAAAGATATCCCATCCGCTTAATGGGAACCTTTCCGCTGACGGTTCGCCTCCACCACCACGGCAATTGCTCCCCAAACAAGAATGCCTGCAAAAAGCCAAGCAGGAACAGGAAAAAGATCCAGGTACTCAGCCAATCCCAACACTAGGATTAGCCCCAAAGGCAAGCCATAAAGACGATCAATTGGTTTTTTGTTCATAAGTCAAAAATCAAATTGAAAGGATTCCTTTCCAAGTAACTCAACGGTTTAAGGATTCAAACCTTCGAGGTCTAGAAAAAATCGTTGAGGTTTCTAAAAACCTCGACGGTTTAAGGATTCAAACCTTCGAGGTCTGAAAAAGACCTCAAAGGTTTATTTCAAATTCTTGTATCGGATTCGCTTCGGCATCACGTCGCCCAGGCGCTTCTTCTTGTTTTCCTCGTAGTCGGAGAAGTTGCCTTCAAACCAGTACACCTGTGAATCGCCTTCAAAGGCGAGGATATGCGTACAGATTCTATCCAGGAACCAGCGGTCGTGGGAAATCACCACGGCACAGCCTCCAAAATTTTCCAAGGCCTCTTCCAAGG
>Ga0194128_10004507_pt1 | contig 20330 bp, 40 predicted proteins | sample TA2KigCa65mmetaG_FD_148650 | JGI IMG/M metagenome (GOLD analysis project Ga0194128, IMG submission 148650) | Freshwater microbial communities from Lake Tanganyika, Tanzania - TA2015037 Kigoma Deep Cast 65m | ecosystem: Environmental > Aquatic > Freshwater > Lake | place: Tanzania: Lake... | reverse complement strand
TGCTAGACTTTCTGCATGATAAATCAATTCGAGTTCCTACCTTCTGAATCCGAAATCACTCCGCTCGCTCAAATGGGCTATGGAGAGACAGGTGACGACATGAGCGAATTCAACGATGAACCCGCGCCTTGCGATGAGGCTGCTTGCGATAACCGCGATGTCCCGTTCAACGACGATGGACTTTCCGATGTCGAGGCTGACGCAATGACGCTCGCTTCTGCGGGTTACGGCACGGATGAGGATTATGGCTACTTCGGCGACAACGATGAGGGTTTCTGTGGGGATGAGTAACCCCTTTACTATCAAGTAGTTACAAACGTGCCCCCCGCCCTTTTGTAAGTCCTTGACTATCAGGGAAATTCAGTTGAAGATTTTTCTGGTAATGCGCGCAAAATCTGCTACACTTTAGACATGAAATCAAACATGAATGACCTTGAAGCCAACCAACTCGCTGAACGTGGATTCGACGTTGCTTGCTCTCTCACTTCCGCAACCGCTCGCAAAGGGCAGTTTTCCTATGTCGTGAACTACACAGGGCTTGAATTGCCGTGGCGATTCACTAGGAGAGGTTCAAAGTTTCACCACGTTGAAGTGTGGAACTTCTCTCACTTCTGGAAGCTCCTTAACCATATGGAAAAGTTTTCCATTCTCTAAAATATCAGCACGACAAATCAAATAAAAAAACCTATGACACGCAAACATTTCATCCTAGTCGCTGAAATTATCAAACGCATCGAGAATCTCGATGAACGACGCAAGATGGCCGAATTCAATGCGGGCAAATTTGCTAATCTAAATCCCCGCTTCAATAAAGCAAAATTTCTTGCCGCTTGCGGATTGTAAGCAAGGCCAGCTTTTCAAGAAAAAAAGTTGCGCCAAGCGTTTTTTCAGAGACACTTGGTACGCTTCTTGCCAGCCCGCCCCCTGCGTAAGTGCTTGACTATCAGGGAAATTCAGTTGAAGATTTTTCTGGACACATAGACGGTTTATGCTAGACTTTCTGCATGATAAATCAATTCGAGTTCCTACCTTCTGAATCCGAAATCACTCCGCTCGCTCAAATGGGCTATGGAGAGACAGGTGACGACATGAGCGAATTCAACGATGAACCCGCGCCTTGCGATGAGGCTGCTTGCGATAACCGCGATGTCCCGTTCAACGACGATGGACTTTCCGATGTCGAGGCTGACGCAATGACGCTCGCTTCTGCGGGTTACGGCACGGATGAGGATTATGGCTACTTCGGCGACAACGATGAGGGTTTCTGTGGGGATGAGTAACCCCTTTACTATCAAGTAGTTACAAACGTGCCCCCCGCCCTTTTGTAAGTCCTTGACTATCAGGGAAATTCAGTTGAAGATTTTTCTTGTAATGCGCGCAAAATCTGCTACACTTTAGAGAAATCAAACATGAATGACCTTGAAGCCAACCAACTCGCTGAACGTGGATTCGACATCGCTTACTCTCTGACTTCCGCAACCGCTCGCAAAGGGCAGTTCACTTACGTTGTGAACTATACCGGCCTCGAATTGCCGTGGCGATTCACGAGGAGAGGTTCAAAGTTTCACAACGTTGAAGTGTGGAACTTCTCTCACTTCTGGAAACTTCTGAATCACATGGAAAAGTTTTCCATTCTCTAAACTTATCCCGCACATGACCAAACTCGATAAAACAATCAAAATCATCGTCCTTCACGTCGTCACTCTAACCGATGGACGCACAATTCAATTCCAAAGCAAAGACGATGCCAACCGTTTCATTGCGACCGCAAAATCCAATGAGAACTTTGCGTCGTATCATCTGAGAGCTTACGAAGCCGCCTAAACCGTTGGTGGGCAAGTAGTTATACTTATCGTGCCGCCCCTTTTGTAAGTCCTTGACTATCAGGGAAATTCAGTTGAAGATTTTTCTTGTAATACGCGGAAAACCTGCTACACTTTAGACATGAAATCAAATATGAACGAACTCGAAGCGAATCAACTCACCGAATACGGATTCGCAGTTGACCCTTTCTCTCTCACTTCTGCAACCGCTCGCAAAGGGGCGTTTTCCTATACCGTCAACTTCACCCGCCTCGATTCGCCGTGGCGACTCACGGTGAGAGGGCCAAAGTTTAACAACGTCGAAGTGCGGAACTTCTCTCACTTCTGGAAACTTCTGAATCACGTCGAAAAGTTTTCCACTCTCTAAACTTATCCTACACATGACCAAACTCTCACAAGTAATGAGCGCAATCGAAACCTCAATCGGGATGAAACTCGATTGGAGTCGCGTCACAAACCCGAAGTGTAAAAATCGCACCTTTGAGGAATGGGTTGCCAAGTGCGAACTCGAAAAGGCTTTTCCGCCTGTTCCTCGTGTGTGTGCCATCACTGGCTTTGTTGAGCCGCGATTCCGTTTGTAAAAAATCGCGCGACTTTGTAAGTTACTAAATACAAGCGCTTACAAAAGCCGCCCCCCCGCGCCTAAGTCGTTGACTATCAGGGAAATTCAGTTGAAGATTTTTCTTGTAATGCGCGGAAAACCTGCTATACTTTAGACATGAAATCAAACATGAATAACCTCGAATCGACTCCGATTCAAACTGATGCGAACAAATTTACCTCTTTGTTCAGTGACCCGAACTTTCGTGCCGTTTGGAATAATAAGCAACAAGACAAAAAGGCTCGCAATATGCGTCGCGCTTGGCTTCGCAAACAGGGAATTGACCGAAGCTAGTTTTTCCTAAGCGGTTCAACGAAAGGGACTTACAAATCTGGGCCGCCGCCCATAAACCCTTAATACACAAGCGCTTATAGATATAAGTCCTATTTATGAGCCCTATTTTGTGCAATCGCCTAAATTTTTTATTGACTTATGAATTGTGACGTGATACATTTCTTTCAAATGCGATGCGAAGATTACCCTTGTTGCGGGCATGAGGACGGTGGTTGTCCTAATGCGGACGGTTCATTCAACTGCTGTTCGTGTGGGTGTAAGCTGCCCAAAGACAGCCCTAGCGCGATGTGCCAGAAGTGCCATCGCCGCGCCGAGCGCGAGGACTACTACTTCGGCGACGAACCTGAAGCTCTTCGTCCATACTACGGCTACGACTCCCCAAACAACTACTACTAAGCCCTTGTGGGATAAGTAGTTAGATTGCCGGGCATCGGCCGCGTAAGTCATTGATACCCAATCAATTAAGTAACTAAAAATAATTTGAGATTTTTCTTGTGCTTTTCTTTTTTTCTGATAGACTTTTCGCATGACAAAAAAGCACTTCGAGTTCGTTGCGCGGGTTATCAATAAAATGCCTGCGTTTTCTCCATCTCTGCGTTCCTCAAAGACAAGTTGCGCCTTCTCTTTTGCTGACGCCTTTGCGTTGGAGAATCCGAAATTTGACCGCAAGCGGTTTCTGTTTGCATGCGGAATCAACGACAATGGAGAAGTCATATAAGGGGCTGTAAGACAAAGACTTGAGCAGAGCGGGGTCGCGTTTGTAAGTTCTTGACACGCAAGCGCTTACATCGTGAATATAATTGAAGATTTTCCTTGCTTAGTTGGACATTTCTGATATTCTTCTTACATGAAACACAACATTGACAACATCGAAGCCAATCAACTTGCCGAGCGGGGATTCACGGTTGACGCTTCTTTCACTTTCGCAACCGCTAACAAAGGGCCGTTCACTTACGTTGTGAACTATACCGGCCTCCAATTGCCGTGGCGATTCACAATGAAGGGGCCAAAGGTTTTCAAACACTACGTGAAAACATGGGACTTCTCGCACTTTTGGAAACTTCTGAATCACGTCGAAAAGTTTTCCACTCTCTAAACTTATCCCACACATGACCAAACTCGACAAAACAGTCAAAATCGTCGTCCTTCACGTCGTAACGCTGACAGATGGGAGAACAATCCAATTCCAAAGCAAACAGGACGCTGACCGCTTCATCGTGACCGCAAAATCCAATGAGAACTTTACGTCGTATCATCTGAGAGCTTACGAAGCCGCCTAAACCGTTGGTGGCAAGTAGTTATACTTATCGCGCCGCCCCCCCCGCGCCTAAGTCGTTGACTATCAGGGAAATTCAGTTGAAGATTTTTCTTGTAATGCGCGGAGAATCTGATACACTACTTACAAGTAAATGAAGAACACAATCTCACAAGTAATGAACGAAATCCAAACCTCAATCGGGATGAAACTCGATTGGAGTCGCGTCACAAACCCGAAGTGTAAAAATCGAACCTTTGAGGAATGGGTTGCCAAGTGCGAACTCGAAAAGGCTTTTCCACCTGTTCCTCGTGTGTGCGCCATCACTGGCTTTGTTGAGCCACGATTCCTTGCCGTAACTGTGGAGTAACTGGTTATACAGCTTATGAAATACCGAATAAAACCCTGCCCGTGCGGAAAATGCAACATCTGGCTGCTGCAAAAGCGTGTGATGTGGATATTCTGGCAATCGCTTGAATACGGCCCAAAGGAGGAAGTACAAGAGACAGCGGATGAACTCAATGGTGGAGGAGCTTAAGTTCTTCATCCACAATAGGTTGTAGAAGCGGCAGGCCCCGCGCCTAAGTCCTTGACTATCAACCGAATATAGTTGAAGATTTTTCTGGACACATAGACGGTTTGTGCTAGACTTTCTGCATGATAAATCAATTCGAGTTCCTACCTTCTGAATCCGAAACCACTCCGCTCGCTCAAATGGGCTATGGAGAGACAGGTGACGACATGAGCGAATTCAACGATGAACCCGCGCCTTGCGATGAGGCTGCTTGCGATAACCGCGATGTCCTCCTCGGCAACCTCGTCGTGACGCTCCCGCCCGGCACGCCCGCCTCGGCGGCGTATCTCATCCTTCGTGCCATTTGGAATAAGCAACAAGACAAAAAGGCTCGCAATATGCGTCGCGCTTGGCTTCGCAAACAGGGAATTGACCGAAGCTAGTTTTTCCTAAGCGGTTCAACGAAAGAACTTACAAATCTGCGCCCCCCCGCGCCTAAGTCGTTGACTATCAGGGAAATTCAGTTGAAGATTTTTCTGGACACATAGACGGTTTGTGCTAGACTTTCTGCATGATAAATCAATCGATGAACGCGACCAGCAACCCATCGGCGAGTGACGCGCTCGACGCGCTCATTGCCGAGCAGACCGCTGACCTCAAGCGTTACAACGAAATCACCCGCGAATGGTTTCGTCTTACGGAAAGCATCAAGGCTCGCAGGCCGAAGATGCTCGCCCTCCTGCTCGACAACGCAATCCCTAAGTCGCGCGGACGTGAATAGTTGAAGATTTTTCTGGACACATAGACGGTTTGCGCTAGACTTTCTGCATGATAAATCAATCGATGAACGCTGCCAAGTTATACCGTTTCAATGGAATCGCGGCACGACTCTTTGAGTCCGATTCGGCAGCTTTTGAATACGGTAGTTGCTGGACTGACTCAGACGATGCCGTCATTGAGCGGCGTGACGAACACGGCAACTGGAACCAGTGGGACGTTGCGAGACAGGTCTGGGTCGAATCTAAAACCGTCAGCGGTTTCCCGAAGCTCATTGCCAAGGGCGTTGTCGAGACGCGTCCCGGTCAGTTCCGTTGCAACATCTAACACCGGCGCGCCCCCCGCCCTTTTTAAGTCCTTTACTAAGAGCTACTTAGCTCCGCACCAATTCGGGAAGTGACTCCACGCGCAGAATGGCCGAACGGCCAACTTGCCGCTTGAGCATCTCCAATTCAACGGTAGGGAGCGACCACGCACGAATGATAGCGGAATAATTGACACCGTTTTTCGCGTAGATGACGCGGCGAAGATTGGAGTTGCGGTGAAGTGGATTGATGTTGATTTGCATGATTAAGAGATTATCTCATTTTCCTGAAAGGTCAAGAAATTTTTGTCACTTTTTTTGATTTTTATACTGGGAGTTAAACCATTATAAATCAACAACTTACAACCGCCGACCGCACGGCACGTAAACCCTTAAACTCGAACGCATTGCATCTTAAAAAATACTTAAAATAAATCTTGCAATTCGCGTAAAATCTGCTAATATCTTTCCCATGATGAATCGTGCAATCGCCCTTGAAATTGTTGGTGGACTTTCGGAACCGTCAAAGATGCCGTGTCATTCCTTTTCAATTCCGGCGCGACATTGCCTAACGGGGCAAAAGTTGCGCGACATTGAAGGCTCAATTTGCTCGAAGTGCTACGCTTTGAAGGGGCGTTACGGTTTTCCAAATGTTCAACACGCGCTTGAACGTCGCTTTGAAGCGTTGAATAACCCGCAATGGGTTTCTGCAATGGCTTGGCTTTTGAATAATGTCGAGAGAAGTGGCTTCTTTCGCTGGCATGATTCGGGCGATTTGCAAAGCGTTGAACACCTTTCCCGCATTGTCGAAGTCTGCAATCTTACGCCTAACGTGAAGCATTGGCTTCCAACGCGAGAATTCGGCATTGTGGGAAACTTCATTCGCGGCGGCGGTGTTATTCCTGAGAATTTGACAATCCGTTTTTCCGCGCTGATGTTTGATGGAGAACCGCCGATTACTGCGGCGCGGAATCTTGGCGTTCAAGTTTCAAGCGCAAGCAAAGAAAACTTCACTTGTCCCGCTTCAAAACAAGGAAACAAGTGTGGAGATTGCCGTGCCTGTTGGGATAAGTCACATTTCAATATCAGCTACAAAAAACACTAACATTAAAAAACCTAATGGGAGTCATCCTTTTGATTCTGGTTGCTGGTGTGTTTACTGGTGTGTTTGTCGAATCAGTAAAAAGTCCGCCGTAAACCCTTACTAATGAGTTACTTACGCGCCGGGCGGGCCGGCAAGAAGCGTGCCAGGCGTCTCTGAAAAAAACGCTTTTTACTCTACAAGCCACTCAAGGATTCCAATGGCACTTTACACCCACAGCCCTTCACTTCGCGGCCGTTGATGAACACGTGCGCGTCGACAAGTCGTCCGCCGCATTGTTCGCAAAACAAAGGTTTCCCGCGCACACGCAATTTATTGGGGAAGTGGCGGGGTCGAACCGGACGCAAGGTAAAAAATTTTTCATTTTCAACATCGTAATACAATTTCATAGGAAGATGCTATCAGAGTTCCGCACGATTGCTAGAGTTTGTCTCCATAATTCTGCCTCAACCACTCACGGGTTTCAAAGACATAACCGTAGTCGTCGCAGATATAGCAAAGAAGTCTCAATTCCCCATCTGCCTGATTCAAATACGCGGCGACTTCTTTCAGCGAAAGGTCGTTCTGCGCGACTAAAAGTGGAACGTCTTTTTTGATTTGGTTACACCGCTCTCTTGCGATGGTTTCTAGCTCTTGTTTCGTATACATTTGGTTCCTTTCTAGCTGTTTTGCCGCAGAGAAACTTCAGCAGAGCAAAACGAATTACGGACGCGGCGAGCATCGCGCAATTCGCGGTAATCGCTTTTCGTTATCTCATGGTTACGCCCGAAATCCCGCACGGATTCGACAAGGTTCTTTTCCAAATTTACAACGTTTGCGGCAAGGGCAAGCCTTACATTGTAGTAAATGGACGCATTGAGCTTGACGCTGTAAATGTTGTTGTTGTTTTGCATTTCGATTTTCATTATGGAAAAAGTGTAGCAGAACGCAGGAAAAAGGCCAGAGAAAAAAATGCTTTTTGCAAACTTTTTTTCTTGACAAAGCGCGCGGTTGGCATGGGAATTGCCACATGAAACTTGCGTAAGTTGTTGATTTTCAAGCACTTACGCGGGGGGCTCCCCTGCCCCACGTAAGTCGTTGATAATCAAATCCTTATTACCTTATTATTAACGGTATTTAGTGGAGTGCTGTTTCATCTATGGCAGCTATTTAGGTCATGGCTACTTCATTTTAAAGGTTGACAAGGCAGGAACATTCTGATAATATCTTTTCATGCTATCTCAATACGACATAAATAATCTTCCTCAAATCCTTTCTGGACATGGAGATTGGTTTACGGCAAAACTTCTGCGACTGATTGCCAAGTCTGACAACTTTAATCGTTCACAACTGAAAAAGGGGTTTCCTGCGGAAGTCACTCTTGTCAATGAATACCAGTATGGCGGCGAAGAACCCATGTGTGAAAATTGTGGTTCTTACGCTCATCACACCAGCGATTGCATTTATTCATTTGGCGCAAATCCTCAGTAATTACTTGCCACACGACAACATGAATTCCATAAATTTAACAGCTCTCCAAGTTCGCCTTCGGGAAATTTACAAGGCTAACAACATCAAAAATGAACGCTCCAAAAAGGCGCAACTCGTTGAGTTTGGGTTTCTTCAAGGGTGCATTGCTGGCAAAAACAACGATGATATTCGTCCCATCGTCGCGGTTTGTTTGATGTCTGGACGCTCAATTCTCAGCATAAGGGACATCTCATCTTCCAGTTTTCGTGCGGATACAGATAACACAATTAGGGCAGAGGGTGACATCAACGCGCCAGCATCATCACCGATTGTGGTGGGTTCTGTGAGCGAGCTTCTTGCGAAGGCACCGCAAAGATTAGCAACGCAAGACCTGAGTGAAGCAATCAAAATCACAGACACAGCCATCAAGGATATTGAGGATAGCGGAACGAGAATTGGCAAGGATAAGGCGGCTGTGCTTGTGAAGCCCATGAAGGAGTACCGTGACGAATTGCAAGCAATCATAGACTCACGCACAGTGACTCAAATTAACAATCTAAGTCATTTGTCTTGAATAAGTTATAAATCGCGGGGCCGCCGCCCTAAACCCTTGATGTTAAATAACTTGCTACTGTAAGAATTTTCAGAAATCTTCAAAAAAAATGTTGACTTTTATGTGTTATGTGATACTCTTTTCCCATGACTAACGACTTCTCCAAACTTAGCGCGGAAACTGAAACGTCCGCGTTCGCACAGTTCACGCCCGAAGAACACGCCGAATATCAGGCATGGCTCGACGAACGCGAAGCAGAAACGCTTGAAGAAAAGCAAACTCGCAAACTCGAAGCGTCGCGTGCTTGGGATGAGAAAATGGCCTTTTTGCGCCAGATTCACGCCGAAATCGAGCCAATTATCGCCGCTCGCAACGACGCACTTTCCTAACCGATACAACTATGACAATCACTATCCAATTCACGCGAAATCACAACGACCCGTTACGCGAACTTTTTGAAGCTCAGGACGTGCTGCGAACGCTGGCGGATACGCTCACCACAGTTGAGGACGTATGTGGCATCAATGGCGACGTTGACAAAATCGTTGCCAATGGGCGCGAGGTTGTTGCCAAAGTCACCGTGCGCTAACCTCTTGGCAGGCAAAGGGTTGCATGTCAGGGGGCGGCCGTCGTAAGTCTATGAGTATCAACAGTTTCCTCCATGAAGATTTTTGAAGATTTTTCTTGATATAATGGGCGACTTGGACTATACTTTTGACAGTTGAAAGTTCTTTGAGCGCGTGGCGGAATGGGATAGACGCTTATCAGTAGGATGGTTGCGATTGTGCGGCAATCTTTGATTGTTGCTAGCCTTAATACCATCGTGCAGGTTCAAATCCTGCCGCGCTCGTCAATTTGTATCAGTGTAATACGTGAGTCCTTCCAAATGAAGCAGGCAATTAGCTTGTGGATGGGAGTTAAGGCATTTGTTCAGTATGCGAAATGACATACACAACTGAACATTTAATTTTGTTGAGCGCGTGGCGAAATGTAAAGACGCTGCGAACACATGATGCGACAGAACACGCAATCAATAGCAAGATAAGGTAAATCTGAGTATCTTATCATATGCAGGTTCAAATCCTGCCGCGCTCACCATCCTAACCCACGCAAGTCGTTGATTTTCAAGCACTTACGCAGGGGGCGGCCCGATTTACGTAACTAATTGGAATTGAGCTTCTTAACTCACCAACTCGTCACGGTAATCTGACACATTTTGTCTCGTGCTTCATCGCTCAGTCGAAAACAAGACGGAGGAAACTTGACCCGTTTGACCAGTTCTGTCAACTCGATGCGGGCATCGCGGGAGTTGCCGGTATTCTCATTGCAGCCAACAACAAGACCATTACCCATCAAAAGCCTTCCATCAAACAGAAAACAATGCTCTGTCCCATTGAGGAGTCCTTCGTCATCCACAAACAGGGTATCGCCATCATCATTGACATACGCTCCAATACAAAACAGGTCACAGCCAATCAATTTCTGAATGTGGCGAAAGTCGCCCACCAAAACAGGAGTGATGGATTGGGTCTTTGCGTCAATGAGGAATCCGGTGTGTTCTTTCATGGGGATAATCTTATCAGAGTTTTTGGGGAAAGTCAAGATTTAATCGCTTGAATCGGTAGATGTTTCAACACGATAAACGAAAAATTTATTGTGAGCGTCCACATTTTCGGTCGTGCGATAAGTAATGCGGAAATTCTGACCGTAGAATCCGGCCATTTTGACCAGCGTGTAAATTTCATCATCAGTAAGAGGAGCATTGAACCTCTTAACTGTCCAGCTATGTTCGCAATAACAGTTAAAAGGTGTGCGTCCAGAGTCAAGAGTGACAGACAATCGCGTATTCATCATGCAAAGATATTACCAGATTGACCGCAAATTGCAAGAAAAATCTTAAAATATATGTCCCTTATAATCAAGAGCTTACAAAACGGCCCCCCCTTAACCGGGGCGCCGCTCTCCAGCAGGAACACCCTCCACAACGGGAGATTCGGAGGGGGTGGTTTTTTAATGGGGTCTTTCCGAGCCGTCATCCACGAGGATGATTTTATTTATGTTATTTCGACCCCATCCGAAGTCGTGAATGGTTGTCATATCGTTAGAGTTAAAAAATCAAAAATGCGGGTTTATTGATTTTACTTTAGGAGTCTTTGCCGCCGCATTGTCAGCAGTTCCTTAGATACGCTCTTTCGGTTTCCCGCCGTGGCAATCTACACGGTTAATTATGTTAAGAGTATACAGGTTTTTTGAAACTTGTCAAGAGCCAACAACTACCAACTCGCAGAATAAGCAAACTCATGGTCTTTCAACTTGTCCGATTCCAGAATCTTCGTGAGAGTTTCTGCCGTATATTTTATACTTGACCAATACCATTCATCATATTGTGTGCCGCCGAAAAAGAATCCTGATTGAGTTGGTAAATTTTTCTCAGCCATCTTCTGCCGCTTTTCAAGAGACTTTTCATTGGTGATTTCAACGCACAAATCACGCAACGTCTTTAGCTTTGCACGAGAAACGTAAGAGCGTCGGCAATCGTCATTTCCATCCTGACACTCACGAACAAACCACGCATGAATGGCGTTCGCTTTGCGCCAGTAAGCGATATTGCAAGAAACTTCCATGCTCGGAAAATCTTGGTCGAACAGTTCCAGTGGTACATTTATTGCCTTACGAATTTTTTCAAAGGCGTCGGCACAGGGTCGAAGAACGGGAAGGCCTTTGCCAGAGTAAAAAGATTTCGTGGAGCGAAGATAAGAATCGAGTCCCATAATTTTTATTGGTTAATGTTAAGACTTCAAGCTATTCTTTTGACGAGGAATTTTTATTCTCGTCGTAGATTCGACGAACTTGTCGTCGTTCAACGGGTTCAGTCCGAACGGTCTGTGGTCGCTCTACATCATGGATGACACGCTCTCGTTTAACCCGCAAGGTAACAAATCTTTCATTTTCAACATCATAATACAATTTCATAGGAAGATACTATCACAGTTCCGTACGATTGTCAATACAATACCATTAAAAAATACAATCTCTTGATAATCAAAGACTTATGATGCGCGGCCCCCCCGCTATGTCAGCCGTAAATGTAATTGGATTGGATTCACAATTAAAATTGACATTAAAGCTCAAAAATCCGTAAGATAATCACCATGAAAATTGACTTATCCAGCATTGACCGCGATAACTTTCTTGTTCAAAAGCGTGAGCTTAATGGAGAGGCTGTTTTTTTGGTCAATCCAAATCATATTGGCTGCAAATGGAACAAGGAGAATCTTCATTTCCGTTCTTCTGTTTGGGATGTAGATGGGAACCTCATTTCGGCTTCATTCAAAAAGTTTTTCAATTGGAATGAACAGCCTGAACTTACGCCAATTCCAAAGAATCTTGCAGGTCATAAGTTGCTTGAAAAACTGGACGGTTCTACTCTCATTGTGTCTCGTCATAAGGGGTATTTGATTGTTCGGACTCGCGGCGCGGTTGACGCTCGCAGTAAAGATAATGGCCATGAGATTGACCAATTGATTTACGACTATCCATTGGCATTTGATAATCATTATGTGAACAACGAAGGCGCGTCCCTAATCTTTGAATGGCTTACTCCGACAAACAAAATCATCATCGGATATGGGGACAAGCCTGAAATTCGACTCATTGGTTTAATCGCGCATGAGGATTACACTCTTGCGTCTCAGACCTTTCTCGATAACCTTGCAAAACAAATTCAAGTTTTGCGCCCAAAAGTTTTTTCTTTCGACTCTGTCTCCGAAATGCTGACAGGCGTTGAAAAGTTGCAAGGGCAAGAGGGGCTTTGTTGCTATTCGCCAGACGGACAAAATATCCGCAAGGTCAAGTCCGCTTGGTATCTTGCTTTGCACCGTTTCAAGGAAAACGCCACACTTGAAAATACTGTAGATTTGTTTTTTGAGTATGGGTGTCCAAACTTTTCAGAGTTTAAGACAAAGTTAGTCAATACTTTCGACCATGAGTGTTTTGAGCTTGTGCAGGGGTTCGTATCTAACGTAATTGATGCTTCCAAGCAAGCGCGAGAAATTGAATCCGGCATGATACGTTTCGTTGAGCCTCTAAAGTCTGTCGCACGCAAGGATGCGGCGCAAAAGATTCTTTCATCTTATGGCCAAACGAATCGGGTATCATTTTGCTTCCAACTCCTTAATGGAAAGGTACTTGGAGAGGACTCTCAAAAGAAATTACTTTGGCAATGTTTAAAGGCTTGACATTTTAAGAAAAAAGGGGTATCTTTGTATTGCTTAAATCGCCAATGGGTTGATAAAGAGTTGACAAGCGATGCCCAAGAGAAGCCCGACGGTAAGCCTTGAGAGAACGTAGAACTGGGCCGAAAAACTTAGCGCGAAGTCAAGGGCGGCGACGACTTGACATTTTTTATGATAGAAAAAAATTTAGTCCATGTCCGTAGACGCGCGGCTTGCCAAAGAGAATTTGGGCTCACTAATGGGCCAGAAATTCTCCTCGGAGTTTGCAAGCGTCACGCGGTTTTGGAAGCTCAATCCGAGGTTACAATAAAAATCCTCGGAAAAGAAAAGTGTGAAAAACTCATTTCTCAAATTCTGAAAGCTCCAGAAAATATGTATTGTTCTGATTTTTCGAAGATTTTTGATGGGTAAAAGAAATGGCCCATAGCTCAGTGGTTAGAGCAGGCGACTCATAATCGCTTGGTCGTGGGTTCAAATCCCTCTGGGCCAACCACTTGTAAAAGCGGCGGGCGGCCGCGCAAGACCCTGCGATTGAGAGACTTTGCGAAGCGTAGAATTACGGGGTTGGATAAACCCAACCCTTAGCTAGCGTGTAATACGGGCGCGACTTGAAAATCGGCTCGTGAACCGTGCGAGAATCGCCAGGGTTACGCAGAACACGCATCTGCATATTCTTTTTATCGTTGAAAGACACGACGCCATCCTGATTCATGCGACAGACAGGAATCTCGATACTCTGCCTCTTACCGTCGTTGTGGTAAGAAGGAGAATGGACAACCTTGATAACCGACCTATCGCCCCGCTTGATTGCCTCACTGACCGCTGCCCGAAACCGCTTAGTGTTTTTATTCATGTGAATAGAGTATCACGAGTTAGTCGTTTTGTCAATCACGAAGTCAAGCCGCAAGAGCCTTGCGAACATCGGCAACGGTAAACTCGGTGCGTAGCGTGACAATCGCGGTGTTCAAGCGGTTAAAAAACGCCGTGAATTTTCGCCGATTTTTCCAATCCATCGGCGAATTTGTCGAGAGTGTTATCCCGTCTGAGCCACACAATACCTTTATCGCATACGTTTCCTTCATAAAGGAGGCGATAAGACAGTCATGGACATCGAGATAATCAAACTTGCGACCATTGGGTTGCTTGGCAAGCCAGCGAAGGAACTTGCGCTTTTCAAGTCGGATAGGCGTCATAGGTTGAGAGTAGGATGTTTTGCCGGTAATCGTGGCCATGTTATGATGATAGTAAAATCTTACTTCTTAGTCAAGCAAAAACTTGAAAGAAGATGAACTTCACGGCGATTTTCAAGAGCGTGTTCTTCTGCTAGAATAATTGCCTGACAGTTTCCAACCCAAACGTCAGCTTCATAAACGCCAAGAACAAAACCCATATCCTCTAGTTGCAAAAGAACATTATCGTCAAAAAACCAAGCCCTAAGCTGCTCCATGCTCGAAAATCCGAAGCGAAAATTTGTGGAAGATATGCGCGTGGAAATACCATCCTTTTTTAAGGCGTCCTTGAGCATCGAATCAGACCACAGTGGAGGATGTCGTTGAGAAGATAGTTTTCCGCCCATCCATCTGTCGAGGATGCCTGCAGCACGATGGTCGGCATAAGGCCCGCGACGTTTTTGGTTCTCGATTCTGTAAAAAAGCATGACAAAACTTTAACATTTTTCCTCCAAAAGTCAATAAAAAACCTCAAAAAATCTCTTAATACATCTCCTTAATAGTCAAAAGGTTATATAGCGGCCCCCCTGCTGCAGCCTTAATGTGTGGAAATTGGTGAGCGCGGCAGGATTTGAACCTGCAAACGGGTTGTTGTTCCCTCAAGTTGCTGACAGATACGTTTTCTGCCATTGGCTTTCTAGCGGCTTTGCATTACGCCACGCGCTCAAAGTTTCATATTAGCTCGAACCTTGTGCCAATAAGTGATGGTCGCTGATTTTGCAGTTCCATTTGGCCCTCCATTCCAAACTCTTGCGAGGGTTTCATAATCATTTGAAACGATTGCCTTGCGAGCATATCGGTTCAAATATGCGGTCATAATTTTGATTGAATAATCCAACCGCTCACAATCAGAATATGCGCCGCTAAGAGATTTATCAAATTCAACCGCGTCCTGCCAGCAAACCTTGTGGATTTGAAGTGGGCCAAGAGCCTTGCCATTATCTCCAAGAATCTTGCCAACTCTGCCGCCAGTTTCTACCCTGTGAATCGCGGCCACAAAATTCGTATTGAGTTCTGCCGCCCAACAAGGCAGAGCAAGCATCAACAGTAAAAGAAGGGTTTTCATTTTTTTGATTACCTCACGCCAGTCACATCCACATTATCGAGGAAATTTTCAAATTGCTCTTGCGAGACGCCAAGAGCTTTTGCGAACTGTTCAACCATTTCGTCGTCTGTTGCGATGGTTTGCAGCAAGTCCTCAAGAATTATTGCGTTGTCGTTCATTTGTTTTGTGTGTTGTCTTTGTCTATGGTTAAGACTTTAACAAAATTCCCGTCCAAAGTCAAGCTCAAAATTTCCAATTTTCCATCCTCAATCAACCCAAAGTAACGCTGATTGGCGTCCAAACAGATAGCTTTGTCTTTCATTTGATACTCTTTTCCCTTTGTGTGGCCGCAAATTTGATTCAAGCTGGGAGGATTCACCAATTCCGTGTTGAAGTCACACCATGTCAATCCACCAATGCCTTTCCCACCACGCGCAAACCCGACATTGAAAAACCAATGATGTTTTTGGTCAAGAATAGCTGAATAAGCCCTCTCGGCTTCTTCATGTAGGCGATGCAAGTCACCGCCCATTTCCAAAAAATAGGAAATGTCAAGTCCCGCATGACTTAAAAACCATCCGTCCACTTCGGTATAGAACTGAAATTTTTCCCAATGACGAAGGGTGATAAACTCCTTAATCTGCTCATTGCTCCATTCTGAAAAGCCGGACGACCGAAGATACTTAAAGCCAAAAGCATAATGAATATCGTGATTTCCCCACAAAAAAGTGAAGCGATTATCCTTCATCTTTTCGCTTAACCACTGAGCGGTCATTCCAGAATAAACGAATCCCCCATTGGACGAATCGAAAAAGTCTCCCAAAAACACCGCTTTATCGAATGAAATATTTTTGAGAGCAAGGTCAGCGTGACCCGTTTTGTCGTGAATATCAGGTATCACTAATGTTCTCATCCCTTTATCCTAGCAGAAAACTCATGAAAGTCAATACATTTTTATCAATGTTATGTCGTTGAGCGTCAATAAGTTACAAAACGGGCCGCCCGTCTTAAAATTCAGAACTAACCTCTGAGAAATAATCAATGATGTTTTTTACCCAAAAAATGCGCGACAAAAAGGCTGATGAACAGAATCGTTATAGCAATAAAAATCAACATAGATTTCATTGTGTCTGACGGTTAAAATTTTACACCAAGCTCTGCGGCCAGAAATTGAGCGCGAGCCAACATTCGTTCCTTACGGTCGCCGCCGGATTCCTCGAACTTCTTTTTGAGGCGACGCAAGCGGTTACGCTTGGCGTGAAGTTTCATTTGAATTCCTCCCGCGCTGGTGTTCTTAATTTCGGTTTGCCAAGCGATGTGGCGAGCTTTGTTTCTCGCTGTGCGAGCGTGTTGCGCCGTTGTTTGGGCAGGAGTGCGAGGGTTTTTAGTTTTGAGTGCCATATTAGATTATAATAATTGAATTTTGCCTGAAAGTCAATGCTTTTTGTAAGAGACAGAAAAAACTTCTTTTGACCAGCAAGAACGGCAATCTCCACACTTGTTTCCTTGTTTTGATGCGGGGCAAGTGAAAGCGTCTTTTGACGCGCCAGAAACTTGCAAACCAAAACGCTTTGCGATTGCGTCCGGAGAAGGGCCGTCAAACATTAAAGCCGAAAGTCTGATGCATAAATTTTCAGGCATGACGTTTCCTGCATTGATATACTTTGCAACAATGGAAAATTCTCGCGTCGGCAACCAATGTTTCACGTTAGGAGTTAGACGTGCAACTTCGCAAATCTTGGCAAGATGTTCCAGGCTTTGAATATCTCCGCTGTCATGCCAGCGAAAAAAGCCACTTTTTTCCAATTTGTTAATCAAGAAAACCATCGCTTCTGTCCATTGAGGATGATTCAAAGAAACGAAACGCTTTTCTAGGGCCGATTGAACATTCTTAAAAATGTAACGTCCCTTCAAAGCGTAGCACTTTGAACAAATAGAACCAACAACCTCACGTAGCTTTTGTCCAGTCACACAATATCGTGCAGGAATGGAATATCCGTAGCATGGCATTTTTGACGGTGAGGAAAGTCCGCCAACAATTTTCCAAGCAAGAGCTTTAGTCAGTTGCATAAAAATTAAGCCTCACGCGCTTTCAAACCGTTGGTGATGAACATATCTTTCAGACTTTCATCGGGTTTTTCAGCTTTGTCAGAAGAAACGGAAAATGTTTCCCCAATGCCGCCGAATTTAATTTTGAAATCGGTTTTGAAATTTTCCTTGAAATTCTCAAATTGCTGCGAACCAACTTTTTCTGCCACGGCGAAAATCTTTTCAACCTTTTGGGAGCGAGTCATACGCGCCTTGTTTTTAATAACTTGCCACAAATTACAAGTGTCAGAAGTCAAAACAAACTTTGCCCGATTGACGAAATACTTTTTGAGTTTGTAAGGGGAAGTCCAGAATTGCGCCGTAGTATCGCAAATCCAGTCAAGTTCGCCATTGGTCGCGCCGTGATTCCAAAAGGAATTAAACGCCAACTTAATTTCTTCGGCATCGCCAGTGAGAATCACAAGCCAACCCGAACCAACATTTTGATAAGAAGTTTTCAACATGAGAAAAGTGTATCAAAGTTAGCTCAAAGAATCAAGAAAATTCTTTTGAAATTTCTCACGACGACGATATTCGTTTCGAGGCGTTTCAATACGGGAGCAAGTAAGATTCGAGGGTAGAGTTTTCCTCACCTTTATTCCCTTTGGAGCCTTTAAGACAAGACGTTTCATGCCGTTATCCTATCAGGACGTTCCCCGAAAGTCAACTAAAAAAAACATTAAAATATCTCCTTGATTATCAACAACTTACAAGACCGGCCCCACGTTGCATAAGTCTCACATCCTCAAGCGTTTAGGTGGATAAAAATGCGTATTTATTTTGAAAGTTTATTATTTTGGAAGGTATTTGGGGGGATGGGTATTAGACGGGATTTGAACCCGCATAAGCCAGACTCACAATCTGGGGTATTACCTGTTATGCTACTAACACCATCGAAACTTGGAGCGATATAGGGGACTCGAACCCCTACCGAAACATTGGAAGCGTTTCATGCTGCCGTTAAACACTAATATCGCAAAAAAACTGGCGAGCCATGCCGGAATCGAACCGAGCCTTTCTCGATAGACAGTCGAGACGATGCGCCTGCTTTTCTATGACCCAATCGTCTTATATTACACGAGCATTGAAAAAAACGTCAAGAGGATTCTCCTAAAAAAGCGGCGATAAAAATGAAAATAAACACCCCAACAACTATTAGAGTAATCAGCATAAAAGGAATCGAACCTGCCACACAGAGATTTGGTGCGTCGGGCGGGAGTTGAACCCACAACCTCGTCCTTAAAAGGGACTTACTCTGCCAATTGAGTTACCAACGCAACTTGAAATATCTTACACCAAATATGTGATTTGGTCAAGAAATTACATCGGTTGTTTCGCCGCTGAAGCAGCCAAATCTTCCACCATATACTTTGCGCTTGACAAACTGATACCAGGGAAAGCTTCTCGCGCTCGCCTAATATAAGAAATCTTATTCGATGGATTACAATGTCCGGAACGAATATCATTCAAAAATTCTTCTGCCAAACGACTAGAAAACCGCCCGCTGGCGTCGGCATTATCAAGGATACGACCCAACACTTCGGCACGAAAACTGGACAGATTTGCGTCCGGCGAGTAAAGAAGAATGTCAAAAATTTGATTACGAGTAAGTTCGATTGAAATTTTCATTGGATTAATCCTAACAGAAATTTGATAACGTGTCAACTCTTATTCGGAACAGATTTCAAAAATCTTTCCGTCCAAAATTCGACTCTTGAGGAAACAACGATACTCCTTGCAATCCGAATCAATACCCGAAATAGTTGAAGAATCTTCGCCCTTCACCAACAAGCGACGTAAAGCGGGAGCTTTATGTGACTTGCAATAGAAAAATTCAACTTCACGTTCTCCATTACCACCATCGGTAGCGGCAAGATTGATAACGTAATGCCCATTGTCAGAATTATCTCCGTCATATTGAGTTGCGCCAAGATAATAATTGCCAGTCACAGATTTGAGATTTTTAATTTCAGTCAAATGACGAATAAAATCCACCATAACCGTCTCTGGTTCAAGGCGATAGAGAGGAAACATGGAACCACTGATTTTTGCCTGCTTTCTAAGATTCGCGGCATACTGCTTTGCCATAGAAACAAGACTTATGCCGTCCCAATGAGAAAAAAGGACTACGCTGGAGTGTTCATTTTGTCCTGCGTCATTTAGGTTTGAAAAAGAAATGGAAACTCGATTACCCATAGGATTTGTTTTGTGTTTAATTGTTAGAAAGATTCTAGCGCAAAATTAGTCGGAAGTCAAGCGAACAATCTTCGCGCCGCGCTCGTCGAGCAAGTGCCTTCTAAACGATTGATTACTAAAGACTTGCGCGCGGGGCCCCGCGATTTTATAAGTAGCTGACCTCGAAGGACTTGAACCCTCAACCTTGACGTTCAGAGCGTCCTATTTGTAGGGTATTTGGGGAGCTGTCAATCCTCATCGCACGAACAATGCGCCTCCATGTAATCCTCATGGCAACACTCGCACCGGAAGTTGTTGCCGCTCAAGTCTCGCGCAAAGTGCAGACGTTCAACATCATCCTTCAACTGCTGTCCCGTCACTTGGCAACGGCAATCCACACATTGAAAGGTTGCGTCGGGGGCGATATTGCGCGGGGATAACATCATGGCTTTATCCTATGGGTATTTGCTGCCATTACACCAGAGGTCAAATCGAAAATTGGTAGGGTTGGCGGGAATTGAACCCAGCGTCATAAGGTTGAAGGCCTCATATCCTAGCCACTAGACGACAACCCCAATTTCTGTTTGTCTTATTCCTCGTCGAGCCAAACGCTAGTCAGCGTGTATCCATCCGTCCACCGCGCTCCACAGGACAGGCACAACACAGACTGATACACGACGCCCACGCCATAGTCGTAGGATTCGCCTTCGAGCGAATCACTACGGCAGACAGGGCAATAACTCCCGCCGTGTTTAACATAATCCTTGAGTTGCTTAACGGTGAGGGGCTTGGGAATGTCGGTGTTTTTAGTCATTAGAATCAAGGCTATCAAGGTCAAGTTTATTAAAATTATCAACAACAATTTGACAAGCCAAATCCTTTACTT
>Ga0194128_10004505_pt1 | contig 20341 bp, 13 predicted proteins | sample TA2KigCa65mmetaG_FD_148650 | JGI IMG/M metagenome (GOLD analysis project Ga0194128, IMG submission 148650) | Freshwater microbial communities from Lake Tanganyika, Tanzania - TA2015037 Kigoma Deep Cast 65m | ecosystem: Environmental > Aquatic > Freshwater > Lake | place: Tanzania: Lake... | reverse complement strand
CGCGCGGTAGCGCGACCGCTACGGCGTCAGCGCCTTCCGCTCCGCGTCGACGTCGGCCTCCCACCCCGCGATGAGCGGCCGCAGCGCGCGGATGAGATCGATCCGGTCCCGCGCGAGGTCGTTGCGCTCGCTGATGTCCGCGCGGAGGTTGAAGAGGAAGATGTCGTCGCCCTCGACGAGCAGCTTCCAGTCGCCCCGGCGGACGGCCTTCTGCGTGCGCGTGCGCCAGAAGAGTGGACGCTCGGCCGCCGCCGCCCGCCCGGTCAGGACGGGCACGAGGTCGATCCCTTCGTGGCGCGCTTCGGCAGGCGCCCGCGTGCCGGTGGCCGCGAGAATCGTGGCCGTCAGGTCCATGAAGATCGACGGCGCGTCGCTCGTCCGCCCCGCGGGCAGCCGGGCCGGCCAGCGCAGAATCGCCGGCACCCGAATCCCGCCTTCCCACAGCGTCCCCTTCCGGTGCGTCAACGGCGCATTGCGCGAGAGCCACTCGCCGCCGTTGTCGTTGGTGAAGATGACGAGCGTGTCCCGCTCGAGTCCCAGCCTGGCGAGCGCCTCGAGAATCTGCCCGACGCCTGCGTCGGCGCGCTCCAGCATCGCCGCGTAGTCCTTCCGCGTGGGCATGGGATCGTGCATCGGACCCTCGAAGGCGACCCGGTTCGCCCGCGAATGGCGATCGGGCGGCTGGAACGGCCAGTGCGCCGCGTTGTACGAGACGTCGAGGAAGAACGGCTCCTTCGCGTGCTGCTCGATGAAACGGACGGCGCGCGCGGTGATGAGGTCGGTCATGTAGCCGTCGACCCGCACGGGCGTGGTGTTTTCGAAGAGATCCTCTTCGCCGCTGGCCGCCTCGTGGGTGTAGAAGTCGACGGCGCCGCTCTTGAAGCCGAAGAAGTAGTCGAAGCCGTGCTCGTTCGGCCCGAACTCCGGCTTCCAGCCCAGGTGCCACTTGCCGACGAGCCCGGTCGCGTACCCGTTGTTCTGAAGCAGCCGGGGCAGCGAATGGCCGGTCGGCAGCAGCCCGCGGTCGCGCGGACCCGCGCTCGAGAGCGCTTCTTCGAGTCCGACGCGCTGCTGGTAGCGCCCGGTCATCAGCATCGCGCGCGTCGGCGTGCACACCGGCGCGGCGTAGAAGTCGGTCAGCTTGACGCCTTCGCGCGCCAGCCGATCGACGTTCGGCGTCCTGATGTCGGTCGCCCCGTACGCCCCGAAGTCGCCGTAGCCGACGTCGTCGGTGATGATCAAAACGACGTTGGGACGCTCGGCGCGACCGGGCGGCGCCTGCGCCGCCGCGGGCATCGCGCCGCCGGCCAGCACGACCACCGCCGCGATGAGCACCTTCACCACACGGTGCATTGGGGCCTCCTGTGTGTTCAGCGTCGGGAGTCAGGGGTCACAAGTCTGGTTTTTCTGACCCCCGATCCCCGATCCCCGATCCCCTACTCGTTGGGCAGCCTGAAGGCGACGAGCTCGCTGCTGTAGTTGCCGCCGCCGATCGCGACGACGAGATATTGCCGGCCGTCGACCATGTAGGTCATCGGCGACCCGGTCTGCGGGGCCGGCATGTAGACCGCCCCCACCTCTTTCCCCGTCGCCTTGTCGTACGCGCGCATCATCGCGCCGCGCCGGCCGTCGGGCAGCGTGAAGAACCCGCCCTCGCCCGCAATCAACAGCGTCTTCGTGGTCAGGGTGCCGATGCGCCCCGGACGGCCCGTGCGCGGGATGGTGAGCCCCTTGAGCGCCGGATGATTGCGGACGTTGTCGGGCGTCTCGCCATGCGGGATCTGCCACACGATCTCGCCCCTGTTGAGATCGATCGCGGTGATGCGCGCGTAGGGCGGCTTGATGAGCGGCAGGCCCTGCACCGTCACCCCGCCGCCGCCCTCCTCGCCGCCGCCGCCGGCGGCCGCGGGCTTGGGCGGCGCCTTGGGATCGGGCGCCACGCCGCGGATGTAGTCCATGTCCGACCGCTTTGGATCGTTGATGAGCCCGAGCGGCGTGACGGTGGTGACGGAATAGATATAGAGGACGCCGGTTTCCGGATCGTAGGAGCCGCCCGGCCAGTTGGCCCCGCCGCCCGCCGCCGGCAGCATGAGGGTCCCGAGCGGGCCCTCGAACCGGCTCACCACCGGCGGCGTGAAGATCGGCCCGATCTTGTAGCGCGAGGCGAGCTTGACGGCCTCGGCGCGCAGCTCCGGCGTGAAGTCGATCAGATCGTCGATGGCGACCCCCTGCCGCTCGAACGCCGGCGGCCTGGTCGGGAAGGGCTGCGTCGGCGAATACCATTCGGTGGCCACGTCACCCCTCGGCACGGGCCGCTCCTCGATCGGCCACACGGGCTGCCCGGTCGCGCGATCGAGGACGTACACCCAGCCCTGCTTGGACGGCTGCGCGATGGCGCGAATCCGCTTTCCGTCGACGGTGATGTCGGCCAGGATCGGCGCGCAGGGAAGATCCCAGTCCCAGATATCGTGATGGATGAACTGGTAGTGCCACCGGCGCTGGCCCGTCTTGAGATCGAGCGCGACGAGCCCTGAGGTGAAGAGATTCGCGCCGGGGCGATGGCCGCCGTAGTAATCGCCGGTCGCGTCCTCCACGGGGAGATACACCAGGCCGAGCTCTTCGTCGATGGCCATGTGCGCCCAGACGCCGGCGTTGCCCGTGATCGCCCACGAATCGCGCTCCCACGTCTCGTTGCCGAACTCGCCCGCCTGCGGAATGGTGTGGAAGATCCACAGCCGCTTGCCGGTGACCACGTCGAAGCCGCGGATGTAGCCCTTCTCGTTCCGCCGGCTCTTCGGCGCCGCGCCCGACATGTGCGCGGCGCCAATGACGATCGTGTTGCCGGCCACGATGGGCGCCGCGTGAAGCCCGATCTCGCCGGTGATGAGATCCATCTCCTGGTCGTTCTCGAGCTTGAGATCGACGACGCCGTTTCTGCCGAAGGTGGGAACCGGGCGGCCGATCTTCGCGTCGAGCGCGATGAGCTGATAGCCCGGCGTGACGTAGAGAATCCGCTCTTCCTTGCCGTTGGTCCAATAGGCCACGCCGCGGCCGGAGAGCTGCCTCGGCGCCGACTCGCCGCGCTTGCCTTCGTCGATGCTGAACTTCCAGTGCAGTTCGCCCGTGGCGGGGTTCAGCGCAATCACCGAGCGGCGCGTGCCCGCGGTGGCGTAGAGAACGCCGTTGACCATGAGCGGCGTCGTCTGGAGATTGAATTCGGGACGCGGCCCGAGGTTGTCGGTCTTGAACCGCCACGCCACTTCCAGCTTGCTGAAGTTGGCGGCGTTGACCTGGTCGAGCGGGGAGTAGCGGGTCTGGCGGAGATCGGCGCCATACGAGCGCCACTCCCCGACCCGGGCCTGCGACTGCCCGCTCGGCGCGCCCGCGAAGACCAGGAGCAGACAGGCCAGCGATCCGGAACCGACGACCAGGCGAGAGAACGTACGCGTCATAGCTCCTCCTCGAGCACCCGCCTCGGCTGCTTCGCAGCGTCGGCGCGAGAGGCCGCGGCGCTCAGGGCGCCAGTCCTTCAGTGACCTCGATGTAGGTTCCCCACGGATCGGTGAGAAACGCGATCTTCGTGCGCGTGTTCGGCACCTGACGGATCGGCGCATCGAACTTCAGGCCGTGGGCTGCCAGCTTCCGCTCGAAGTCGGCGATGCTCCGCACCTCGAAGCCCAGGTGGTCGATCGCGCGGCCGCGCGTACCGGCGAGCTTCCCCGCGCCCGCCGAGAACGAGAAGTTGAAGCGGTGGAAGTAGTCGGTCTGGATGACGCCCGGCCGCGCCACGCGCTGGCGCGCGCCGGGAAAGCCGCCGAACACCTTCGCGTACCACGCCTGCATCGCCGGAATGTCCGCCTCCGGCGGATACAGGTGCACGTGGTCCATGCTGACCGGGCCCGGCAGCGACGGATCGCCGAAGACCTCGACCCGAATGCCGCTGTCGGGCGCGTAGACGTACCCCTGATTGGGATTCACGTCTCCGACGTCGTACTTCACGCCCCCCGCCTTCCAGCGGGCGCGCATCGCGGCGATGTCCTTGTAGACGAAGCCGAAATGGTCGACGACGGACCCGGCCGCCGGTTCCACCGCATCGGCCTGCCGGAGCATGACGAAGATGCCCGGAAACTGGACGAGCGTGAGCGGGCCGTTGGTGACCAGCGTCCCCCCGAGCATCTCGGTCCAGAAGCGCTTGTGCGCCTCGACGTCCTTGACGACCACGTGCACGTGGCCGAGGCTCACGCCGAGGTCGTTGGGAGGGGCGAGCTGCGCCGACGCGGGAGCCGGCGAGGCCAGCGCGATCGCCCAGGCGGCGACGAGGATGCGCGTCTTCATGGCGCAGAGTGTATCAATCCGCGCCGGGTGACGACAGGTGGCATTTTCGGTAGGATGCAGCCACCTGTGGAGGCACGCATGACGCCCGTTCGACGCACGCTGCCCGCGGCGGCGCTGGCGCTGGCCCTGGCCGGACCCTCGGCCGCCCACCATTCCATCCAGGCCCAGTTCGACATCAACAAGACGATCACCGTCAGCGGAACGGTGGCGAAGGTCGAGTTCATCAACCCGCACTCCTACCTGACCGTGACCGTCAAGGAGACCGACGGCACCGTCACCAAGTGGGCGTTCGAGATGGCGGCGGCCGCCCAGCTCCGCCGGGCCGGGTTGAGCCGCGCCGATCGCGGGGGGCTGAAGGCGGGCGACGAGGTGACCGTCCTCGCCCTGGCGGCGAGAAACGGCTCGAACACCGGGCTGCTCCAGGAGCTGAAGATGGCCGACGGCCGCGAGTTCAAGTTCACGCCGGACCCGACCGGCAATTGAGGAGCACGCGCATGCATTCGCCCCCGTCACGCCGTCTCGTCGCCCTGGGCGTCGCGCTCCTGGTGGCGTCGAGCGCGCTCCTCGCCCAGCAGGGCGGCGCGCCCCGCCGCACGACCAACGCCCCGCCGGCGCCGTCGGGGCCGACGCCCCGCACGGCCGACGGCCGCCCCGACCTGACCGGGGTCTGGAACGCGCTCGGCGACAACCTGAACGGGATCCCGAACCAGATGGCGAACAACGGGATTCTCATCGAGAGCGCGACATCCGCGCGCGACCTCCACAGCGGCCTTCGCATCCCGGTGTTCCCGCGGAACACGACGCGCCCGCAGAACTACGAAGAAGGCGAGCGTGCGGCCGCGCTCCTGCGGCGCGTCGGGGCGAACCGGCCGGTCTACAAGCCCGAGTACTGGGAGACGGTCAAGAACCTCGATCACGAGTCCAACGTCGAGGACCCGTCGAACAACTGCATGCCTGCGGGCATCCCGCGCGCCGGCATTCCCTCCTACATCGGCCAGCAGCGAGACCACCTGATCTTCATCTACCCGGGCCAGGGCGGCCTCATCGCCACCCAGACGATGTACCGGATGGTTCCGATCGACGGCCGCGCGCACACGCCGCTGCAGGAGCTCGACGGCACGTACACGGGCGAAGGGATCGGGCACTGGGAGGGGGACACGCTCGTCGTCGACACGTGGGGCTACTCGGCCAACACCTGGTTCGACCAGATCGGCGGCTACTTCCACAGCGAGAACATGCACACGATCGAGCGCTTCACGCGCAACGGCAACACCCTCACCTGGACCGTGACCGTGCACGATCCCGACGTGCTGCTCGAGCCGTGGACGTCGACGCCGCGCGTGGCGGTGCTCAACCCGAACCCGAAGGCGGTGCTGCCGGAGTCGCTCCCGTGCAGCGAGCGCGACCTGAACAATCTCGTGACCAAGGAACATCATTGAAATGACGGTCATCACAGACGTGGCGTCCGCCTTCCGGCGGGACCCCGGGGCCGGCTGAAGCCGGCCGCTACGTTCTGACAACGGACCTGGAGTAACTGACGTGCCTGTCGTTGTCCGAATACTTGTCGTCGCCATCCTGGCGGCGCTCGCGGGGCATTCCGCCTCCGCGCAGGGCGCGCTCGACCGCGCGGCGGTCGTGCGGGCCGCGGCCGACGCGCTCGGCATGGTGCGCTGGTCCGACATCGGCGCCGGCACCACGCGCCTCCCGGGAATCGACGTCGTCAACACGATGGAATTCTGGGCGAGCGGCACCGTCGAGCGCGGCGGCAAGGCAATGAAGGCCGAGTACCACGCCGCCGTCGGCTACAACCCCCCGGCGATGCGGGTCGCGATCGCACCGGCGGGCGCGCCGCGGGCGATTCAGACCGTGCGCGAGGCGTTCGCCTGGGACGAGTCGGAGATTGGCGCCGGGCTGGTGCCCGGCAAGGGTACGGCGACGCCGGCCATGGGGGCGCTCCGGGAACGGCTGCTCCTGCTCTGGACGCTGCCGTACGGCGTGGTCAAGGCGGCGCTCGCGGCGGGCGAGCGGACGACCGTCTCGCGCGACGGCGGGGCGACGGTCATCGCGTTTCCGCTCGACGGCGAGCTGACCGGCATCACCGTGCGCGCGACGCTCGACGCCGCCAACCTCGTCACGCGGGTCGAGACGCGGGCGGACGACCCGGCGCTGGCGAGCCTGGCCGCCGTGACCGAGTACTCGAGCTACGCCGACCGGGCGGAGGTCCTCACCGACATCAAGACGCCGGGGCGCATCGTCCGACGGCAGGGCGGGCGCACGGTGCTGGATCTGAACGTCACGAAGTGGGAGACCAACAATCTCTACCTGGTGTTTCCGGTTCCGCCGAACGTGAAGGCGGCCGCGAGCGCTGCTGCGCCTCGCTGACGGCCGCCCGGCCCGCTACTCGGTGCCGGCCCGCGCCGCGCGCATCGCCGCGTGCGCCTGGGCGATGACATAGGCGCGGACCGCCTCGGCCTCGTCCGCATCCATCACGGGCGCGAACGACGCCATCCCGTTCGCCTTGAGCACGCCCCCGAGCACGACGGCCGCCCACGTCTCCTTCGACCCGAGCGCCGCGCTGTACCGCAAGTCGGGCAGGATGCCGAGATTCACCGCGCTTTCCGGCCCGTGGCAGCGGCCGCAGTACGTCCGGTACTCGGCCTCTCCGCGCGCGATCACGGCCGCCGACGCGGTCAACGGCGGCGGCGCGAGGGTACGCTCGGGCGGCGGCGGCGGCGGCGGCAGCGCCGCCTTGCCATCGAGCGCGTACACGAGGAGGCGCGACCGGTTCGGGAGCGAGTTCCCCTTCGCGTTGGTGCGGGAGCCCGACATCGCCCACGATCCCCCGGTGCCGACCACCACCGCCACGTACTGCGTCCCGCCCACCGCGTACGTGATCGGCGGAGCGATCACGCCGGTCTGCGTCTCGGCCGACCAGAGCGGCTTGCCAGTCGACGCATCGAGCGCCTCGAAGCGCCCGGTGCCCGTGCCCTGGAAGACCACGCCGCCCGCCGTCGAGAGCAGGCCGCCGTTGGCATTGCCCTCGCGATCGACGCGCCAGACTTCGCGCTGCGCCACCGGATCCCAGGCCACGAGCCGGCCGCCGACGCTCGCGAGCGTCGCCTCGGCGGCCGCGCGCGCCGCGGGATCGGCGGATGCCGCCGCCCGGCGGATCCCGAGGTTCGTGGTCAGCGGCGAGGGCGTGAAGCCGGCGTCGTGCGCGAAGGTGAAGTTCCCCTTGTGCACGGGGATGTAGACCAGGCCGGTCTGCGGGCTGAACGACATCGGATGCCACGTGTGTGCGCCGTTGGGGCTCTGCAGCGAGAGGAATGGCTGCCCCGTCTTGTAGAAGCGCGCGTTCGGCGTTTCGACCGGCCGGCCCGTCTGCATGTCGACGTGCGTCGCCCAGCTGATCTCGGTGAAGTTCCGGGCGGAGATGAGCTGCCCCGTCTTCGCGTCGAGCACGTAGAAGAAGCCGTTCTTCGGCGCCTGCATCACGACCCGCCGCGCCGCGCCCTCGATCGTCAGGTCGGCGACGATGATGTGCTGCGTGGCCGTGTGGTCCCACGTCTCCCCCGGCGTCGTCTGATAGTGCCAGACGTAGGACCCGTCGTCGGGATCGAGCGCGACGATCGAGGCGAGAAACAGGTTGTCGCCCTTGCCGTCGCTGCGGAGCAGATGGTCCCACGGCGACCCGTTGCCGACGCCGACGTACAGGAGGTCGAGGTCGGGGTCGTAGGCCATCGAGTCCCACACGGTGCCGCCGCCGCCGAGCGTCCACCACTCGCCGCTCCACGTGGCGGCCGCCATCTTCATGGCCTCGTTCTCGAAGCCGTCCGCGGGGTTGCCGGGCACGGTGTAGAAGCGCCACGCGAGCTGGCCGGTCTCTGCGTCGTACGCCGACACGTACCCGCGGACGCCGAACTCCGCCCCGCCGTTGCCGATGAGGACCTTGCCCTTCACGACGCGCGGCGCGCCGGTGATCGTGTACGGCTGGCTGCGATCGATGGTGTTGACGTCCCACAGCTCGCGGCCGGTCGCGGCGTCGAGCGCGATGAGCCGGCCGTCGAACGAGCCGACGAACACCTTGCCGTTCCACACGGCGACGCCGCGGTTGACGACGTCGCAGCAGGCGTTGACCGCCCACTCGCCCGGTACCTCCGGATCGTAGGCCCACAGCGCCTTCCCGGTCGCGGCCTCGTACGCCTTCACGCGGCTCCAGGCGGTGGAGACGTACAGGACGCCGTCCACGACGATCGGCGTCGCCTCCTGCCCGCGGCGCGAGTCGAAATCGGCGAACCACGCGAGCCCGAGCCGTCCGGCGTTCGCCGTGGTGATCTGATCGAGAGGGCTGAACCGCTGCTCGCCATAGGTCCGGCCGTGGGCCATCCACTGGCCGGGTTCGGTCTCGGCGGCGATCAGGCGCTCGGCCGTGACGACCGCGGGGCCCGTGGCGCCCGCGCCGTCGGCCGCGGACTCACGTGACGACGTACATCCGCCGACGGCAAGCGTCGTCAGCAACAGTGCGACAGCAGAGGCGCGCGGCAGCATGGCCGTCCTCCTTCTTTGCGCTCAGTCGAGCGAAACGGTCTGGCTCCAGTACACCCACGCACGGCCCTCGGGCGGCCCGAGCGGCGCGTTGCCGCCCGGCGCATTGGCCGGCGCCGGCGGCGCGCGCATGTCGTCGAGATACGTCACCTTGCCGCGCAGCGCGACCGCCTGCTGCTGGATCCGGGCGTTGTGCCGCAGCGAGTACGCGCGGTTCGTGAGCTCGTAGATCGAGGGCGCGGTGAGCACGAAGCCGTGCCCCGACACGAGCACGCCCGCCTGCTTCCCGAGGGTCTCGGCGACCGGCCCCGCCCCCGGCCTGGCGAGCAGCGGCAGCCCATCGCGAAGGAAGTTGCCGCCGTTGACGATGGGGCGCAGGCGCATCGACTCGCGCGAGAAGGCGACGATCTCCGGGGTGCGCCCGTAGAGCACCGCCATCACGTCGGGCCGGGCGCGGTAGACCTCTCCGTGGATGCCCAGATCCCAGCTGGCCGCGTCGGCGTCGCCGACGCCGCGCTGCACGACGTCCTGTGCGGTGACCGCTGCCGCGGCGACGCCCGGCGCGATCAGGTATGCGTTCGGGTCGCCCGGGTGGCGGATGCTCACGTGCCCCGGCGAGGTCAGCACTTCGAGCTCCTCCGACGCCAGAATCCGGTTGGCGAGCACGAGGTCGCGCGTGGCCGCCTCGACCGGATCGGACGGCTTGACCGGATCGGGCGGCGGCGAGGTGGGCACGCGCCCGCCGGTCCGCTTGAGCGCCGCCCGCCTCAACGACTCCCACGTGCGGTCGCGAGCCGCGGCGTCCTCGTTCCGCGCCTGCGGCGTCCACGTGCCGCCCATGGCGACCGTCGCCTGCTGGAGCCGCGCCGTCTCGCGCAGATCCAGCACGCGGCTCACGACGTCCTTGATCGACGGCGCCGCCAGCGCGATCCCGTGCCCCCACAGCAGCACCGCGTCGTGCATGCCGAGCGCGGCCGCCATCGACTGCCCGAGCTCCGGCGTGTTGACGATGCCCGAGCGGCCGTCGGTGAACTTGCGGATGTCCCAGACCGGCGCGGCGGCGGCGCCGTTCCACAGGGGCACCGAGCTCGACCCGTACGCGACGAACTCGGCGGTGTGCCCGTGGACCACCGCCATCACGTCGGGCCGCGCCTTGTAGATCTGGCCGTGGAGGTGCGTCTCGCGCGCCTGGTCGTTGCGGGGGCCGTGCACGGCGTTGCTGTCGAGATCGTTCTCGATGAAGTCGCTCGTCGACACCCCGCCCGGCGAGAGGTAACGCGCGATGTAGTAGTGATTCGGGTTCGTGCGGCTGCGCGCCGTCACGTGCCCCTGTCCGTCGAGGATGCCGGCCTCCGCCAGCATCCGGTTCGCCAGCGCCAGCTCCTCCAGCAGCGCCTGCTCGGGATGCGCGTCCGCGGCCGGCGCCGCCGCAGCCGCGCCCGGCGTCTCTTCGGCGCGAGGCTCGGACGCGCAGCCGCCGAACAGGAGGGGGGTGCAGAGCAGGATCCGTGCACACGCACGGGTAAGCCGGACGCGAGTCATGATTGGCACCTCCAGGCGGGCTCAGTATAGTACATCCCTCCCGGCAGGGAGGGGCCACGACCCGGGCCGCGCCCTTCGCGTCCGATGCTCATCTCGGTCGTCAATCACACCGCCGGCCGGCTGCACGACGAGGACGTGCAGAAGGCGATTCGCGCCGTCAACCGGCAGATCGCCCACGACTTCGAGCCCTACTGGAACATCGGCGCCGAGCTGCGCCTCGAGGGACCCGTCACGAAGCGGCCGTCGAAGGTCGCGCTGCCCGAGCTGCGCGGCGACGCCGTGCTGTATCTGTGGGACAGCCTCGACCCGGACGGCGCGCTCGGCTACCACGAGGCGAACGCCCGCGGGATCCCGTACGGCTTCGTGTTCGTCGATCTGACCGAGGAGCTCGACGAGCCGTGGTCCGTCACGCTGTCCCACGAGGCACTGGAGCTCATCGGCGATCCCGAAGTCAACCTGCTCGTGGCCGGTCCGCATCCGGCGGACGGGCGGCGCCAGGTGTTCCACTGGTACGAGATGTGCGACGCGGTGCAGGCGGAGCGGTACACCGTCGACGGCGTCGAGGTGTCCAACTTCGTGCTGCCGCTCTATTTCACGCGCGACGCGGAGCCGGGCAGCCGCAACGATTTTCTCGGACGCCGGTACGACGGCCGGGCGCTCGCCTCGTTCGGCATCAACCCGGGCGGCTACATCGGCTTCTTCAATCCCAAGACGCGCAAGCACGAGACGTACGCCATCGAAGGGGATGCGGTGGCAACGCGCCGGCTCCGGATCAAGAGCAGGGCGCAGCGGACGCGCCGCTCGATTCGGTACCGCTCCACCTACGGTCCCGTGAAGGCCGCCGCGGCGGCGAAGCGGCGGCGGGCGGCCACCGCGCTGCCGCGCGTCGAGCAGATCAAGTCGACCGCACGGCGGTCCGGCCCCGGCGTCGATTAGACGTCCCCTTCTTCGTCGCGGCCGTCCGCTTCACGACCCCCCTGCCGCTCAGCGCGGCTCGCAGTGATAGCATTCCCGGCCAGCCATGCCTCAGCTTCTAGTGATCCTGCTTGCCGGCGCCGCCGCCCTCTCCCTGGAGGGGGCGCAGGCCCCGCTCGGCGTCGGCACCGCCACCGACATCCCGGGCGTCGTCCGCGGCGGCACGCCGATCGAACGGATCCTCACCGGCTACGACGGCCTCGACGACCCGATCGGCTTGACCGACGGCTCGCTCGTGTTCTCCGAGCCCGGCGCCCGCCGCGTCCACCGCCTGAACCCGCGAACGCTGGAGGTCTCGGTGCTCGTGGCCGAGTCGAACGAGTCGCACGGGGTGACCGAGGACGGCAAGGGCCGGCTCATCTCGGCGCAGGCGTGGGATGGATCAACGCGCATCGGCGTCATTCATCCGCCGTCGGCTGTCGCGACGCTCGCCGACGCCTACGAGGGGCAGCCGTTCAGCCGGCCGAACGATCTCATCGTCGCGCGCAGCGGCGGCGTGTACTTCACCGATCCCGGACTCACGCGGCAGCAGGCCGAGGCGCTCGTCAAGCGCCTGGGCAAGCCGCTCGGGCCGCGGCTCCCGGCCTCCGTCTATTACATCCCACCGGGCGGCCGCGCGATCCGCATCGAAGACCAGATGATCAGGCCGAACGGCATTCAGCTGAGCCGCGACGAGAAGACGCTGTACGTCAGCGACTCGAACGGCACGGCGGTGATCGCCTGGGACATCCAGCCCGACGGCCTCGTGCGCAACCGTCGCGCGTTCGGCACGCTGACCGGCCGCAGCACGCGCGACAACGGCCTGGGCGGGGTGCCGACCTTCGCCGACGGGATGACGATCGACAACGACGGGCGGCTCTACGTCGCCACCGGCGGCGGCGTCGAGGTGCTCAGCGAGCAGGGGCGCCACCTCGGCACGATCCCGGTGCGGTGCCCGCCGGCCGACTGCCAGAACCTGGCGTTCGGCGGCCCCGACAAGCGGACGCTGTTCGTGGCCGGCGCGGGCTCGCTCTATCGCGTCCAGACGATCGCGCGCGGCTTCACGGGACGGGCAAAGTAGAGCCTGCGTTCGGTTGGCCGGCTCCGCCGCCACCCGCCACGTGCGTGCGCCGTGCCGGATCGTACGCCTTCCGCCACACTGCTTCGCCGAGCTCCCGCATCTTCCGCACCAGCACGCGTTGCCGCCAAAACAGGGCGCCGGCGAGCAGGAGCAGAAACGTGGCGAGCTCCGGAGTCCGCTCGAGGGACTCGATCAATCGCGTCAGCGTGTTCGGGATCGCGATGCCGATGGTCGCGGACACCACGCCTTCCAGGTTTCCGAGGATCCACGTGATCGCCGGATTGGCCCAGCCGAGCGCCGGCCGCAGGGCAGCCGACACGGACGCGACGCGCTCCTGAAGCCGCTCGAAACTCCACAGGGACGGCAGGAGTGTGAGCACAAGCAGCAACGTCGCCGCGATCAGGCCGTAATAGAGGCGGATCCGCATGGCGCTGAGCGCGGCCGCCGTATCCCGCAGCGCCCGGCGCTCCGTGCGACTGGCCTCGACGTACCTCTGGTGCTCGTTCACGCGCTCCTGCACCCCGAGTTTCTTTGCCGCGTCGGGATCGACCACGGTAAAGGTTTCGGGCAGGTTGGTGGGCGCATAGCCATCGGTCGCCCATCGGAGGCGATCCATCGCGGTGACGTGCACGTGCACCGCGCCATCGCCGCAGAGCGCCGCGATGTCGCGCGGCGTGTACCGGTAATAGACAGCCAGCCCGGCGCGGGAGTTGTACAGCTTGCCGTGCCCGTTGCCCTGGTTGTGCGCGTCCTCGACTGCGTCGGGAACGAAGCGCAGCCCGGATCGTTCCGCCTGCCGCATCATCCAGTACAGCGACACGTTGGACAGCTCCTCCTTGGGATAGCCGCCGCCCACGTTGGAGTGCACGCCGGCGAACCACACCTGTTCGATGCCGCCCTCCTTACGGGGCGCCCAGACGTTGGGATGAAACGTCCGGCGCTCGTCGTCGATGGCCAGCGCCTGACACCCGCGCTTGACTTTCGAGCTGAGCACCCGATCGTGGAATCCCCAGAGGCGGACGCCGAAGAGCCGCCTCCAGACGCGGTCGATGGCCTTCAGCTCGTCGAACGGCACCCCGACGGCGTCGACCGTATCCCACACGCCCACGAACTCGATCGCGATCTGCCGCAGGCCGAATTCCTCCCGAACATCGCGCGCGGCCGAGTCGCGCTCGCTGCGATACGCGCGCAGAATCTTCTTGAGAACTCTCATGCGCTCGTCGACGCCGCGTTTCAGGTAATCGCCGCGACCGAGGAGCCCACACCGGCAGACCATGCCCGCGAGCGATCGAATCGTGAACGCACCGCGGCTGAACCCGAAGAGGAAGATCTTGTCGCTCTCCTCCCAGTTCAGCACGAGCGCTGCGTACAGCTCGCGGATGTTGCGGCTCAGACCCTGGCCGAACGCGCCGCCGGCCAGCCTGAGCGCCCGGATGCCGTCGGCGCCCACGCCGTCGTCGTAGAACGCCACCTGCGAAGGGAGGTGTCGCCCGGGATTGTCTTCGTGGTCGTGACGATCGACCGCCGTGTAGATCTTCCAGACGTTGGTGCCGCGGCCCTTGGCCGGCGTGTTCCCCGTTCCGTCCGAGCAGAGCACGATGTGCTTGGGCATGGCGATCTCCCTGACTTGTGCCTCGCGAAACCGCCGCGTGGCGGGATCCTAGGAGGATCGCCTGCCCGCCCGCAAGCCGGCGTGCACACTTCCGGCGGCTCCCAGGTCGTTCGCCACCTCGCCCCAACGCCACGACCGTTATCGGCGGAGTGTTCGGAACGGCGCCTGCCCGCGTTTGTACACGTTCGACGGGACCGTTTCTCTCGGGGGGCCTGTGATGGACTCGACACAGACTGCACTGGCGGCGGCCGTTGCGCTGGCGTTCATCCTGCAGGGCGGCTCGTGCTGGCGGCGCTCGCACGCGTCATCCTACCGGCGGTCGCTGGCCATTCTGACCATCCTGCTCGCCGCGCTCGGGCTCTCGGCGCACTTTCTGCTCGCGTCGGGCGCGATGGTCGTCAGCTCCGAGTTCGGCATCGTGATGGTCCAGGGCACCGCGGCCTGGGTCGCCCTGCTCGTCGTGCTCATCGGCCTGCCTGTCGCGGCGGCGGTCGGCGCACATGTCAGCCGGAAGCTCGCGGGGTTTCCGGGATGCGCACGGTGGAGCGTGCCCGCCGCCGTCCTCGTCGGCGCGCTCGCGGCGTGGCGCGTCGAGCCGCTCGGAGCGAGCGTCGAGCTGCCGGCGCCGCTGCGCGCCTACGACCTCTGGTGGCCGGTGTTCCTGCTCTGGATCGTCTACTGCGGCATGGAAGCCTTGCGCGCGGGGGGCCGCGTCCAGAGGCGCGCCGCGGGCGCGCTGGCGGCGGCGGGCCTCACGATGCTGTTCTCCCTCTGGGCCCTGCGGCGCTACAAGCGCGGCCTGGCGTTCGCCGACCCCTTGTCCGCCGAGCTGTGGGACCTCACCCTCTATGCGTCGGCGGGTGCGACCCTGGCGATCGCGGTCGGGCTGATCACCGCGCGCCGCTGGGCCGTCGCGGCCGCTGGACTCGCCGGCGCGATCAGCGTGCACCTCTGGATCATCGACACGCCGATCCCGGTGCTGCTGCGGCCGTGGATCCTCGGACCGCTCGCCCTCCTGGCCTTGGCCGTGGCACGCGCCGGGTGGATCCGGCGGATGTGGGGGACGGAGGGGTACCGGATGGCGGATTTCGGCAGGCCGGGCCGCGGCGATGACGCGATCGCGGCCGGCGCGCTCGTGGTGGCGGCCATCTGCGTTGCCGATGCGCTGTACTTTCGCCGGTTCGGCGCGGTGTTCGATCTCGTGTTCGCGCTGCTCGCGTGGGCGGTGTTCGTGGAGGTGATCTCGGTCGGCCCGCTCGCGGCCGTGTTCGGCCGCCCGGTGCGCGAGACGCTCTCCGCCGTGCGCGCGACGGCCGCCAGAGCCGTCGAGACGGGAGGGAGCGCCGCCGGTGCGCTCACCAGGCCGATCCTCGACGGCGTCAAGTGGTTCGTCGATTTCGAGAAGGTCGGCGCGGGCATCTTTCGGACCGTCCTGCTGATCTTCCTGCTGGTCGCGATCGCCGAGGTGCGCCATGCGGGCAAGACGGTCATCGTGCCGTTCACCGAGCTCGGCCTGACGGGCGACGAGGAGCGGCACTTCGGCCGCATGATCTCGAATCGAGCGGTCAACCTCTTCGGCACGCTCACGAGCGATCTGGAGCCGGAGGTCGCGATCCTCGTCCCGTCAGCCGATGGGGCGAGAGACCCGCGTCAATCGCTCGATCTCGTCGCGCCCGGAGATGCCGCCGATCGCCCCGAGGCGGTCGTCTCGGGGGAGCTGGAGATCGGCGGCGTCAGCGTGCCCGTCGGCATCGTGACCGGCTGGGTGCAGACGCCGGTGCGGTGGCTCTTCGGCGTCCGCGTCGTGACGGGCACGGTCCAGAAGGACGGCGGCGGTTACCTCCTGCTCGCCCACACGTCCGACGGCGAAGCCTTCCGGGTCCAGTACGCGGGCCCAGACGCGGGCGGGGAGGCGACCGCGGGTACGCTCGACAGAACCGCGGCGGCCGAGCGGCTGGCCGAGGAGCTTGCCTACAAGCTCATCACAAGCCTCCCGGAAATGGCCCGCGCGGGGATGACGCGGTCGTGGCAGGCCGCGCAGCCGTACGCGAAGGGGCTTGCGGCGTGGAAGCAGTTCGAGACCGACAACCAGGCCTACGACGCGCTCACGAGCGCGATCGCCAGCTTCCAGGAGGCGCTCAGAATCGATCCATCGTTCGCGCTCGGCCACTATCGGATGGGGCTCGCGCTGATGCGCGACCAGCGGCCGTTTGCGGCGACGGAATTCTTGCGCCGCAGCATCCAGACGAATCCGAACTTCGCGCTGGGCTACGATGCGCTCGCGTCGCACCTGTACTTCAACCTTCCCGAGTACTACACTCGCCTGTCCGCCGGGCCCGAGACGATCAGCGTGGCGGCGCTCCAGCGAGAGGAGGCGAACGAGCGCCAGGCGCGCATCCTGTGGCGCCGGCTCCTGCAGTTTCCAGGTCGGCAGGTGCCGGGCGTCGCCCTGGCGAACGCGCACTCCGGACTCTGCCAGATGGTCTTCTGGAACGCGACTCCCGACCAGCCAGGGCGCTGGCCGCCCGCTTTCGTCAGACTCTACGTCGGGTCCTTCCACTGCCGGCGCGCCCTTCAGCTCTACGCCCAGCTGCCGCCCGATCTTCGTGAGTCGGCCACCGTGCGAACAGCCGAAGGTACGACGTGGATGCTCGCGGGCGATCTCCTGCATCAAGCGGTGTGGACGTGGGCCGACTCGGTGGACCAGACATGGCACTGCGCGGCCGACAGCATCTCCGAGATCGAGAACGGGAGGGTTCGCAGCTGGCGCGTCGGAACCAGCCGGTACGCCGCCGACGCCCTGCCGTACTACCGGCGCGCGGTGGCGCTGCTCCCCGACGACGCCGACGCGCGCTGCCGGCTGGCGAACGCCGCGCTGGCGCTCGGCGATCCGGGACCGATGCGCGAGCTGGAGGCGTCCGCGGCGGCGCACGCCTCCCTGGCGGGCAGCCTCTGGGGTCGGAGCCCCAGCTGGGATTCCGAATACTTCCGGCTGGCCGAGGACGAGTACGTCGCGGCGTTCGAGCTCGATCCCCAGGACGTCTACGCACGCAACGACTTCGCGTACCGGCTCTGGCGGTGGCACCTGCAGGCGGTTCGGGCGGGCGTCGATCCCCTGCCCCGCCGGATCGTCGAGGCCGCCGAGCGGCACATCCGCGAGGCGGCCCGGCTCGCGCCGACGGTCGCCCGGCGGGCGGACCAGGCCGCGATCCGATCGACGCTCGGCGAGGTGCTGCTCATGCAGGGGCGCGCGCACGAGGCGTACCGCGAGCTGGAGCGGGGGATGGAGCTCGCATTGGCGCATCCGCGCTTCGACGAGATCCGCTGGGAGCTGGCCTTCGCGTACCTCTGCGCCGCCGCCACCGACCGCCGCGCCGGCCGGGCCGCGAAGGACGAGGCGGACCTCGAGGCCCGGGCGACGAAGCTCCTGGATCAGATCCGCGCGCACAACGAGGGGCGTGAGATTCGCAGCCTGCCCGACGACCTGCCGCTCGACCGCCATGCGGTCGCCGCGTTGTGTGCGCCGGGACCAGGCGAGATCGCCCCCGACGCCGCACCAGCCGACGACATGCTGTACGAGCTGCGCACCGGAGCGCCCCGCATCGCCAGCTATCCGCCCTGCGAGGCCATCGGGGTCGCGGCGTTCGTGGCCGGTGAGGAGTCGGGGACGGCGCCACGACTCCGGCTCCGGGTCTTCGGGCTCGACCTTCACCCGAATGCAGGCCTCTTCCCGCTGTCGGCCGCGATACCGTCCCAACCGTTCCTGCTCCTGCCCAAACAGACGTCGCACGATCTGTACTTCGCGCAGCTCGAGCGCGTGGAGGACGGCAAGGTCCTGCAGGTATCGCCGGTCTACCCGATCGAGACCAGTGCCAGCGCGGCGTGCCGCGCGAACGGCGTGATGCTGGAGTTCGGACGGCGAGCGCCGAAGAAGCCGGGCGTCGGCCCGCCGCCCCGGTGACCGGGACCGCGGCGCCGGATCGCGGGAATCAACGGGTCGTCGTGGCCCGCGCGGCCGTCCATTTCGCACGCAGCGCGCCGCGATCGACGGCTTGCCCGCGCAGGTACACGGCGTCGATGCGCCGCGTGTTGTGGATGTTCTCGAGCGGGTTCGCGTCGAGGACGATGAAGTCGGCGCTCTTGCCCGGGGCCACCGTGCCGAGCCGGTCGAGCCCGAGGAACTCCGCCGAGTTGCGGGTGGCGGCCGTGATCGCCTCCTGCGGCGTCAACCCGGCCTCGACCATGAAGGCCATCTCCATGTGCGCCCCGAACCCGAAGTACTGCGCCCCGTTGGTCGCGCCCGCGTCGTCGCCCAGTCCGAAGCGCACCCCCGCTGCCTTCAGCCTCGCCACGCCGCGCGGCACGACGCCCGACCGCCATGTCGCCGGCGCGTCGGCCGGGATCTTCGGGTTCTCGAGCAGCCGGATGTCCTCCTCGGTGAACGTCTCGCGCAGCAGCGGGTCGTCGATCCACGCCGGCCGCGGCCCGAAGATCTGGTTCCGCGTGCCCCAGAGCGTCAGCAGCACGAAGACGTGCGGCCGCTGCTTGAAGAGCCCCACCAGCTCGTCGTCCACTTCCTGCCCGAGCCGCCACGGCGGATGCGCCAGCCCGTCGATGCCGGCCCGCAGGATCGCCTTCACGTCCTCGCGGTCCTGCGTGTGCGTGATCGTCTTGAGCCCCAGCGCGTGCGCCTCGTCGATGGCCGCCGCGTACAGATCGGGCGTCAGCTTCGTGACCTGGCCTTCACGGTCGTCGACCCAGATCTTCACGTAGCCGTCGATCTTCCGGGCGGCCAGCTCCCGCACGGCGGCGCGCGCCTCGTCGGGCGTCGACACGCCGTACGGCGAGTCGCGCAGCGGCGGCTGGGGGCCTCCGTTCGGCATGGCGAGCCCGCGGCCGGCGGTCAGGAACAGCGCCAGGCCCGGCTGCGGCGACGCGCGCAGCTCGTCGCGCAGCGCGTAGCCGAGGTCGCGCTCGGTGCCCATGCTCATGAACGCCGCGACGCCGTGGTAGGCGAGCCGCTGCAGGTGATCGATCAGGTTCTCGCGCGTGTAGTTCTCGACCAGGAAGCTCGGGCCGCGGCGGTAGCCGAGATGGCCGTGCGCGTCGATGATCGCCGGCATCACCGTCTTGCCCGCGAGGCTGACGCGCGCGGCGCCCTCCGGCGCCTGCACCTCGCCGGCGCGCCCGACCTGGATGAACGCGCCGTTGTCGACCACGAACGCCGCGTTCTCGACGGGCGGACGCTCGTCGCCGACGATGAGCCGGGCCCCCTCGAAGAGGACGGCGGTCGACTGCGGCGCCGTTGGCGGCGTCGCGCACCCGGAGAGGGCGAGCAGCAGCAGGACGATCAGCGGGAAGGCGTGGAGAGCCATTGTTTGGCGAGCTCGCTGTAGGTAGACGCGCCGGTGATCCGCGCGAGCAGCTCCGGCGCGAGCGGCGCACGGCTCGCGATCTCGCCGTCGGCCCGCAGTTCACGGAAGATCGCGTCGCAGAGCGCGAGCGCCGCGCTCGACACGATGTTGGGATGGATGTTGACCTTCATCCGCGTGCCTGCCAGGTGGGTCTGCGGCACGCCGATGCCGAGCACGGGCACCGGCACCTCGCGCGCGATGCGGTCGATCGTGTCGGCGCTCATCCCCGTGAAGCTGTTCATGACGAGGTCGGCGCCGGCCTCGGCAAACGCGCGGCCGCGGCGAATGACGACGTCCGGATCCTCGGCCACGGTGCGCCCGATGACCACGAAGTCGCGGTCGGTCCGGGCGCCGACCGCGGCCTCCAGCCGCTCGCGCATCTGCTCCAGCGGCTGGAGCTCGGTCGTCGAGGGGCCGCCCGGACCCGCCCACGTCTCCATCTTCTTCGGGTTGCGGCTGTCCTCGATGTGGAGCGCGGCGATCCCCGCGCGCTCGTAGAGCTGCACGGTCCGATGGACGTTGAGCGACGTCTCGCCCGCCTGGTCGGCGTCGACGATCGCCGGGATCGAGACCTCGCGGGCGATCCGGCCGGCGATCTCGACCATGTCGGTCGTGGTGATGACGCCCCAGTCGGGCACGCCGAGGTACGTCAGCGACATCATGTTGCCGCCGATGTAGATGGCGTCGAATCCGTGCGCCTCGGCGAGCTTGCCGGCAACCACCGTGTACGCCTCCGGCGCGACCACGAGGCCGGGGCGCTCCAGCAGCATCCGCAGCCGGCGCGGACGGGAGGCAGGGGCGGGAACGGCTGGCGCCTGGGCGCCGGCCGCGTCAGCCGGCGAGGCCGGCCCGCCGAGC
>Ga0194128_10004503_pt1 | contig 20343 bp, 16 predicted proteins | sample TA2KigCa65mmetaG_FD_148650 | JGI IMG/M metagenome (GOLD analysis project Ga0194128, IMG submission 148650) | Freshwater microbial communities from Lake Tanganyika, Tanzania - TA2015037 Kigoma Deep Cast 65m | ecosystem: Environmental > Aquatic > Freshwater > Lake | place: Tanzania: Lake... | reverse complement strand
TCAAGCTGACCGTGATCGCCGTCTCGTCACAGCCCACGCCGTTCCCGACGGTGAGGATTCCCGACGGAGGCGACTTGTCTGGCTTCGTTCAAATGGCCGCTGGCTGGAACCTGCTCGTCGAAACCGGCCTCGTCCTCGGCATCAACCTCGACAAGCCCGAACGCGCCCGCAAAGTCGGCAACGAATTCGTCGGGTGAGCAACTCACGTTTATGCCGAGCGGGTGGCACAGGTTTGAAAAGAGTGCGCCCGTTAATTCAGATCGAGAGTCGCAGTCGATGTTGCTGGGATTACAAATCATCGACTAACGCCGTGTGATGCACGAATCACTGGATGGCAGACATAGTCTCGTTGAACGCTTTTTAAGGTTTGAATTACCCGACACCCTCTGAAACAGGTTGAGCTGCGCCACGTTCGCTCGGAGAAGTGTCTCAATGATTTCAGAAACTTCTTATTCACCGCCGGCAGACCTAACTGCGACGACCACAGACGCAGCACAACCTATCGAGGAGCCGCTGCGAGGCCGATTTCCGATTCCACTTCGAGCAATGTTTGGACTGCTCGGTATTTTCGGCTGCGTCTTCGCAACCTTGGCGTGGATTCTAATCCCGATTCCGATTGGTATCTTCATACCGAAATACCAATTCACTTTCGCAGACATCGTCGAATCCATCGCAGGATCACTGCTCTCGATTACTGGTTATTTCGTCTGCGTGAGTTGGCTTCTGATTGCAACTCGCGGCAGGTCAATTCTCCGATCTGAAGAGGTGACGCAGTGGGTTTCGATCGCCAATCATTTTGGCTGGCTCACGCTTTTCCCTTTCCTTCGACGTGAAACCCTCTGGCAGATGTTCGTTAGCAACCCAACGCTTTCAATTTGGTTACTTGCAAACATCGTCATCGCAGTCGCATGCGTGATCCTCATTCGTCGAACGTGTGGGCTGCAGTGAAGCGTTAGCGAAGAACTTCGCGCAGCAGGTCGTTGTTCGGAAATGGATGGCCTTTGGACTGCGTGAAGGCTTCGCCGAAAGCGACTCCAATGCTGGCTCCGCGAGCGGCGCTCCAGCGGCGGCAACTTTCGAGGTACTCGTCAACGCCGTGTTGCTTGCGCAGCCATTCGCGCTGGCTGGCATGGCAGGCGAGCATCTTCAGCTTGAGGTCGAACGTGGCGGAGATGTCGAGAATAAATTCCGGCTCGATGGGACGGCCGAACCAGTCTCGACCTTCGAGAGCGTCCACGAAATACAAGTGCGGCATGTGGTCGGTCGCCGGAGCTGGCTCCCATTGCTGAGTCTTGTAGTTCGGCACGCTGGCGTTGAAGCAGGCGTCGCGGACGAGCTTGCAAGTAACTTCGTGGTCCGACATGTAATCGACTGGCGGCGCGGTCATCACGATGTCAGGCCGTGTACGCCGAATGACTTCAGTGACTCGGCGACGAGCATCGTTGTCGTCAGTGATGCTCAGGTCGCGGAATTCGACACAGATGTAATCAGCCCCCAGCAGATCAGCGGCGGCTTTTGCTTCGGCACGACGTACCGCGGCGATTTCCTCGGGGCCGATTTCCGCCGAACCGCAATCTCCCGGCGTCATCGTGGCGGTGGTGATGTGGCAGCCACGCTGCTTGAGCAATGCCAGTGTGCCCGCACATTGGAACTCGATGTCATCCGGGTGTGCGTGAATCGCGAGGACTCGAGGAGTGGGGACGCTGCGGTGCATTGCAATCTGGCCTTTCGACAGGTTTCATTGCCGTCTGTATCAATCTGGTGGCCACGTTCGTCAGAACGTGGGGCGGCCTAAACTCTGGCGAGTGCGGCTACGCAGTGATCCGACCAACAAAGGCAACGGCATGTGGCACGATAAATACAAAGACGGAGCACCTCAACCGGCTCAGATCATTCACTGCGGCAAATTGCCGGCGAGTGTCTTCAGCGATTCACGCGATGCGGCTCGGTTCGTAGCAACGGTGATTGCCAGTTTGATCCGTGAGAAGAACGCAACGGAACAAAAAACGGTGCTCGGCCTGGCAACCGGATCGACGCCGATTGGCGTGTATCGCGAACTTGTGCGTCTGCACAAAGCGGGTGAGCTGGATTTCTCGAATGTCGTGACCTTCAACCTCGACGAATACTGGCCGATGAAGCCAGAGTCTGAACAGTCGTACCACAGCTTCATGTGGGAACATCTCTTCAGCCATGTCAATATTCTGAAAGAGAACGTCCATATCCCCAGCGGCCTGTGGCGGCTGGAAGAAGTCGAGCGGGAGTGTGCGGAGTACGAACGACGGATCACCCAGCTTGGCGGATTGGATCTGCAACTGCTGGGAATCGGACGCGATGGGCACATCGGCTTCAACGAACCGGGCAGTGATCGCAACAGTCGCACTCGGCTGGTCGCGCTCGATCCGATGACTCGTCGGGACGCGGCCGGTGACTTCGGCGGCGAAGAAAAAGTCCCCGCTCGAGCGATCACAATGGGTGTGCAAACCATCTGGGAGGCCAAACGGATTTTCCTGATGGCACTGGGGGAGAAGAAAGCGTTCGTCATCCGCAAAGCGTTGGAAGGGGAACCGACACCGAATGTCCCCGCCAGCTTCTTACAGAACCACATGAACGCAGCGTTCATTCTCGATGAGGCTGCCAGCGCCGAACTGACACAGGTTCGCACTCCTTGGATCGGCGGCCGGATCGTGGATTGGACGCCGACGCTGCAGACGCGAGCGATGGTCTGGCTCTCGCAGGTCTGCGACAAGCCGCTACTCAAGCTCGACATGAAAGACTTCTTGCAGCATCACCTGTACGACATCCTGCATCTCGAAGGTGGCGTCGCGGCGATTCGCGAGCGGGTCTTCGAGCAACTCCTGCGGACGATCTGTACCAGGCCGGGAGGAGACAAACCGCTCAAAGCGATGATCTTCAGCCCGCATCCCGACGACGACGTGATTTCGATGGGGGGGACGTTTTTGACGCTGGTCCACCAAGGCCACGAGGTTCACGTCGCGTACATGACCGGCGGAAATATTGCCGTCCGCGACGATGCGTGCTTGCGGCATCTCGACTATGTCGAGGAGAGTTCGCAAAAGCTCGGCGGCCTGCACCCTGAAACGGCGTCTCGGTTGAAGAAATGCCGTGCGGACATCCGCGCGAAGAAGCCGGGCGATCAGGATTCGGCCGACGTGCTGTCGCTCAAAGGTTTGATCCGCAAGACCGAAGCGGCCAATGCCTGTGAACTCGTGGGTGTCACGGCCGACCGGCGGTACTTTCTCGAGCTCCCGTTCTACCAAACGGGCAGTGCGAAGAAGCGACCGATGGGAGAACCGGACATCGAGATCGTCGCCAACAAACTCCGCGGACTGCGCCCCGATCAGATCTATTTCGCCGGAGACCTTTCGGACCCACACGGTACCCATCGAGTTTGCGCACAAATCATCATCGAGGTGCTTGCACGGTTGGAGACCGAAGGATTTTCTCCGGAAGTCTGGATGTATCGCGGCGCCTGGCAGGAATACGAACCGCACGAAATCGAACGCGCTGTTCCGCTCAGCCCCGAAGTGGTCGCCAAGAAAAAGCAGGCGATCCTGCGGCACGAAAGCCAAAAGGACGGAGCAATGTTCATGGGTTCCGACGACCGTGAATTCTGGATGCGTGCCGAAGACCGAACCAGGCAAACCGCCAAAATCTATAATGACTTGGGACTCCCCGAGTTCTTCGCCCTTGAGGGCTTCGTCCGCTATCACGGACAGAAACTATGACCGCCTTGGCACGCGCCGTCTCGCCTGTCTGGTCACTTGAATCCCTACGTTGAAACGCGATACTCGCTGGCCGTCGGAATTTCCTCAGTTTTCACCAACGTGCTGCAATCGAACGCAGCCAGGAGAATGCACAATGGCAGAAACTCGCACCGGTGCCGTCACCCTTAAGGGCAATCCCGTTACGCTCGCGGGTGCAGCGGTTCAAGCCGGCCAAGCCGCGCCGGATTTCAAGCTTCAAGACAATGGATTGGGCGAGGTCACACTGGCCTCCAGTGCCGGCAAGACGCGAGTGATCGCCACCATTCCGTCGCTCGACACGCCCACCTGTCACGCTGAGACCAAGCGATTCAATGACGAAGTCAAGAACCTGACGAATGTCGAAGTCCTGGTCGTCAGCATGGACCTGCCGTTTGGTCAAAAGCGCTGGTGTGGAGCCGAAGGGGTCGCCAACGTCAAAACGCTCAGCGCTCACCGCTGCTCGCAATTCGGCCAGGACTACGGCGTCCTGATTTCCGGCGGCGCGTTGGACCGGTGCCTCTGCCGAGCGATCTTCGTGATCGATGGCCAAGGCAAGGTCAAGCACGTTGAATATGTCAAAGAAATTGCCGACCATCCGAACTATGAAGCCGCGCTGGCCGCCGCCAAGAGCTAGTTTAAGCCAGTTTTGGCCGAAACTGGATCGCTAGACCATTGAGTCAAACGCCTGCCTCCCTCGGGGATGCGGGCGTTTTTTGTTGCCTTAATCAAAAGATTTTGATTTCGCCTCCGAAATCTTGATTGATGGCTGATACCACTCGCTCAACAGAGCTTCAAAACTTGGTGCTGTTTCTGCTGAACTGGTTGCGGGTTCCCGTAATTTTCAGGGGTGAGGGCAACATAAATCACGGTATCACACGTATCTACTGTCAAACACATGAAGGACGCACCGACCGGCAGTTGGCCGGCGAATTTGAGCGGGCCAAGAGAGACTTCCCGGATTGAGGTCGGTCGCTGCTGCGGTCGCCAGAAGGAGGAGATGCGATGCTCGTGCTCAGCCGAAAAACGAATGAGTCGATTCGAATTGCCGACAACATCGAAGTGGTCGTGCTGGAAGTGAAGCGTGGCAAGGTTCTGCTGGGGTTTAGATGCCCCGATGACGTTTCGATCTTGCGCACGGAAGTCTATGATCGCGAAACTGCCGATAAGCCGCTGTCGCCGATGGATTTCACTGCATGGGTTTAATGCCCAGCGACCCTGCCGGCGGCACTGCCGGAAGGTCGATTATGCCTGTGCTGTTCCTGACCGAGGACCATGTCCGCGAATTGCTCGACATGCCGACGGCCATCGAGATCATCGAAGAGATGTTTCGCGAGCTGGCCAATGGTCGCGTGAAAAACGTGCCGCGACAGCGTGTTCAAGCTGGCAAGATGCTGCTGCACACGATGTCAGGTGCCTGCGATTATCTCGGCGTCGGTGGTTGGAAGGCTTATTCTACCACTCGTGAGAAGGCGAGATTCCATGTTGGTCTGTACGACCTCGCGACTGGGGAAATGCTCGCGATCATCGAAGCCGATTTACTCGGTCAACTCCGCACCGGGGCGGTGAGTGGAGTCGCCACCAAATTCCTCGCGCGGCCGGACGCGAAAGTCGTCGGATTGTTTGGTGCTGGATTGCAGGCGGCGACGCAACTCAAGGCAGTTTGTTCTGCGCGAAAGATTCAGCGAGTTGAGGTCTATTGCCGTGATGCCGCACGCCGCGAGTCCTTCGCCGCGCAGATGTCAGAATACTGTGCGACTGAAGTCGTACCGGGACAAGCTCCTGATGAAGTCGCCTCTGACAAAGACATCGTCATCACCGCTACCACGAGCAAAACTCCCGTCTTTGACGGTCGATCGATCGATGAAGGGACACACCTGAACGTCATCGGCTCGAACTTCCTTGCAAAGACCGAAGTTGACGTCACTACGATTCAGCGTGCCGACAGTTTGATTTGCGACAGTGTCGAGCAATGCCGATTGGAAGCCGGCGACTTTATTCCTTCGATCGAAGCCGGCATCACGGATTGGCCGTTGATGCATGATCTCGCGGACATCGTCAGCGGTCGCGACACAGGCCGCGCTCTGCCCGAGAACATCACGCTGTTCAAGTCCGTTGGACTCGCGATCGAGGATGTCGCACTCGGTGCAAAGCTGTTGCAGTTGGCTCGACAACAAGGAATCGGAACGAACCTGCCGCTGTAGCATCCACGATTTGCGTGTGCTACGACTTGGCCGCGATCAACTGATCGAGTTGTTGCTTGAGTTGCGGCAGAATCTCGGAGTACGGAAACGCCCCCAGTGATTCCGTCTTACGCTTGAGGTTCACGTGCGTTGGGCCGCACCAGAGGCCCAGGTCGGCGTCATCGGTTTCGCCGGGGCCGTTTACTCGGCAGCCCATCACGGCGATGGTGATGGCGTGCTCTTTGGCGTAGGTGGTCATCTCTTTGACTTGCTGAGCCAGTTCGACGAACGCTTCGTTTTCCACGCGCGAGCAACTTGGGCAACTGATGATGTTGAGTTGCTTGAGGCCGAAGTCCACGAACGTGCGGACTCGGCCGGCGGCGATGTCTGCCAGGATTTGTCGGCCGACGGTGATCTCTTCTCCCTTGCGAGGATTCGGCACCGTCAACGAAACGCGGATCGTGTCACCGATCCCTTGGCTGATGAGTTGCTCGAAGGCGATGCGCGTTTTGATGATGCCGTCGGGAGGCATGCCCGCTTCGGTGACGCCCAGATGCAGCGGCACGTCAGGACGACGCTCGGCGAAGCGGCGGTTGACTTCGATCACCTTTTGCGGATCGCTGTCCTTCAACGAGACGGCGTAGCGTGTGAAGCCGAACGAATCGAGAAAGTCGCAGTGCTCCCACGCACTTTCGAGCATTGGAGCGATCGAGTCAGCCGGATCGAACTTCTCTTTCTTGTCGGGATCGACGCTGCCGCAGTTCACTCCCACGCGGATCGCGCAGTCGTTGTCGGTCGCGACCTGAGCCAAGTAGCGAACCTTGTCCTGCCACGGTTTCTCTCGTTCGTGGTGATAAAGATGTCCGGGGTTGTAGCGAACCTTATCGACGTGCGGGGCGACGAGTTCAGCGAGGCGATAGTTCTCCTGCAAATCGACGGAAAGGTTGGCGGTGGTCTGCTTGCGAATCTCGGCGAGAGCGGCGGCGTCCTGCTTGCTGTCCACGGCGATGCGGATGACATCGGCTCCGGCGGCGGCGATCTCGTTCACCTGTTGGACAGTCGCGTCGATGTTGGTCGTGTGCGTCGCCGTCATGCTCTGCACGGCGATAGGAGAATCGTGACCAATAGTGATCGAACCGATACGCACGGCTCGCGTGGGATTGCGGGGCAGGTCCAAGGCAGACTCCTTTGCGGGATGACCTCGTGAGAACCGGCGAATGATAGTCGGAATTCACCGGATGGCTGTAGCCTCAGCGCACGAACAAAAACTCGTTCGCGTTCAGCAACGCTCGGCACAACGCCGTCAACCCGTGAGTTCGCAGCAGTTCGTCCGAAGTAGTCAATTCATCCGGGCTTGCCGGACGTCCGAAAGCCAAATGAATAGCGGCAGCCGTTTGAGCGGCCTTATCGCCCCCAGCTTCGGATCGCACTCGCGCTGCGAACAGATCTGATTGTTGAACCAGGAAGCGGCTGTTGAGCAAGTTGAGCGCCTGCAACGGAGTGTTCGAGGAGTTCCGTTTCGGAGCAACTTGTCCGCCGTCCGGGCAATCGAACGTGCCAAATGTGTCGTCGAGTTGCATCCGGTGCTTGTGCGAGTAGACCATCCTTCGGAAATCAGTCGACGGAACAAAATCCTGTTTGGAATTGAACACACGGACGTAATTTGCATTCGGTTCGAATAGGTCAAAGCCAACTCCGTTCATGCGGCGATCGAGCTGCCCGCTGGTGGCAAGGATTGCGTCGCGGAGTTCTTCGGCCTCGAGCCTTCGTGGCGGAAACCTCCACAACAATCGCGAGCTCGCATCAGCCGCGAGTCCATCGTCGTGCGGAGTCCCTGCCTGGCGGTAGGTTGCCGAGAGGACAATCATGCGATGCAGACTTTTGAGGGACTTCCACCTTCCGAATTCCGCTGCCAGCCAATCGAGCAATTCGGGATGCGTTGGCTTGCCCCCATTGAGACCGAAGTCACTCGGCGTGTCGACGAGCCCCGTCCCGAAGTGGTAGTGCCACAGACGATTCACAATGACTCGCGCTGTGAGGGGGTTGACTGGATCGACGATCCACTCGGCGAGTCGCACGCGACGTTCCGCTTCAGTGGCGTTGTGATCCAACCTCCATGTCGATCCGAATGACGCGAGTCCAGTCGGTGCGACCGATTCCCGCTTTTGCATTGGGTCGCCACGATGCAGCCGAAACGTTTCTTCGGGAGGCATTATTTTGCCAGAGTAGACCATCGGGACAGCGGCCCACTCAGCCAGATGTTTCTGCAACGCACCTCGCTCAGTGGTGAGCTTCTCGATGCGAGCTTTCGTTTCCGGCGGCAAGCCATCCGGCCTACGAGCCGGGGGGAGACGATCGGGCGAACCTGCAACGGCGCGCCACTTATCGCGATCGGACGACACCTCAATGAGGTACTCTTTCGGAGTGCGATCTTTGAACTGCGCCGGATCGCGATCACGGCTCCAGAGAATGCGATCGATCTCGACTTCGTTCGGGAGTTCCAGTTCGAGCCAGCCTTTTCCCGGCTCATTTGAGATCCAACTGAAACTGTTGCCGTAACGTCCATCGTTGACGTGCTCCAGTTTGTGAATCGCGAATCCCGGCAGGCTGCTCGACGCGCGTGCCTTCGCCCCGCGTGACGCGAGTGCCACGTTCTCCGGCTTCGCACTAGCGGTGAAGATTTCGATTTCGTCGATGCACGGCTCGGACGAGTTCGTCGCGAAGACCGTCATCCGCACGTACCGAGCCTTCGTCGCCGTGAAAGATTCAACAAACAGCACACCGTTCCACTTGGCCTGCGGATCGATTTTCTGCAGTTCAGCGTCGATCGCCGCAAGCTGCTGGCGCACTGCTTGCGGATCAGCCTTTCCAGGCTGACTCCGCTTCGCCTCAGCGGTGCGAAGCGGCCGCTCTCCGTGCTGCACCCCCGCGAAACAGGCCTTCATTCCGTAGTAATCGAGCTGCGAGATCGGATCGAACTTGTGGTTGTGACACCGAGCACAACCGACCGTCAGGCCGAGGAACACGCTGCCGGTCGTGCTGACCATATCGTGCAGTTCGTCGGCTCGCTGCTGCAGCGTCAAGCCGGGGTCCGGGCTTTTGACTTGATCCCACGGCCCGCCGACCAAGAAGCCGGTCGCGTCATCAACGCTGATCGTGTCCCCCGCAAGTTGCTCGAAGACGAATTGGCCATACGGCTTGTCCTCGTTGAAACTGCGAATGACGTAATCGCGATATGGCCACGCATTCGGCCGAGGCTGATTCATTTCGAAGCCATGACTCTCCGCGAACCGCACGATGTCGAGCCAATGTCGCGCCCAACGCTCGCCAAAATGTGGCGACGCGAGATAGCGATCAACAAGCCGCTCGTAGGCGTCCGGTTGAGGATCAGAAATGAATTCCGCAATCTCATCCAAATTCGGCGGCAGGCCGAGGAGATCGAACTTCAATCGGCGAATGAGCGTCGTGCGATCGGCTTCTGGATTCAGTTGGAGCTTGGATTCTTTCAGCCTGGCGAGAACAAAGGAGTCGACGGAATTTTGCGACCTCGAACTGAACGGAACGGCGTTCAACGGCAGCCGCACCAGAGGTCGATACGCCCAATGCGATTTGATCACATCGTCTTTCTCGCTGCCATCATCCGGCCACTTGGCCCCGCTGTCGATCCAGCGTTTGAGCAGTTCAATTTCCTCGCCTGTCAGCTTCTCACCCTCGGCCGGCATTTCAACTCCGGCTTCCAATCCGGTCACAACGCGAAACAAAGGGCTCTCGCGACTTTTCCCCGGCACAATCGCTGATCCGAAATCGTCGCCACCTTTGAATGCCGCCGACTTCCGATCCAACCGCAACCCTGCCTTCTGCTTCTCCGGCCCGTGACACGAAACACACTTCTTGGCAAGCAGCGGCTGGATGTGCTTGGTGAAATCAACCGCGCCGTCAGCACCAAGCGCAAATGAGGTGGGTTTCAGCGAAACGAGTGAGGACACCAAAAGCCAAAAGCAACCGAAGGCTGCTGATCGCATTTCAAATTTTGTCGTCATCAACTTTTCCACTTCCCATGCCTCTTTTTTTCTGATTCGGAACTTTACGCACCCGCTTGCATCTTCAACACTCAGAACTGCAGAAGCGGCGCCCATCCTCGATTACCAACCTAAGGGGCGACCCGACAAATTGTGTCTCGCAGTCCGCCATTGCGAAACCGCCATCAACCAATTCCTTCCTCCAATCTCGCAATCGGCCGCTGACTCGACCGACCAACGGCACTGAATGAGCCTAAGTCGAGTTTGTTCGTCATGTCCGACCTGTCAACGCCTTTGCCATAAGTTTGACCCGTTCGAGCGAAAACAAACAGAACGAGAACTCGCGGCTCAGTAGAACGGAATTGGCGGCGAGTTGGGCTTCGGCGGCTTGTCGTTGGATCGCGAGATGCGCGCGCGCCACCCGGCCGAGCTGGGCGAGATGTTGACTGATCACACGCAAACGTTGGCGGCGTTGATTGTTTTCGCCGCGTGAGCCTCGACGGGGTTCGTGGCGGTCCAGCGAATCTTTTGCGTGTTGCTCGGCGATCAACCGCTGCTTTTCGGCCAACAATTCGGCGATGGGTGTCGATCCGGCCGACGGTGAGCCGACATCGAGCGGGTTCCCGGATTGGATGTCACTCGTTGCTCGGTCCTCATCCGGCTTTCGGACAACTTCTCCCAGTGAGAGAAGGGATCGGATGAACTCAACCGAAAGGTGGCGTTCGGGAGTGTGGTCGAAGTCCCAAAGGCAATGTTTGAGGGTGGCAACGTCGGACGGCGTGACACTCCAGCCGCCGAGCGGTAGGCGATGAGTGGCGGTCACCATCAGATAGTTCGGCGGTGTCACGCCAAAAAAACGGGCAATCAGACGATCTGTCATTTCGTCGTACTTGGCTCCACCGATGCCATGCAGAAAAGCGTCGGCGAGGAAGACTCGCGCGAACAGCGTGTTCGTGAGCGCTCGCGGACGCAGCTTCCAACCGCGTGACGACAAAGCTCGCACTTGTGCCACGGTGGACTCGGACGACTCGGCAGCGGGGCGAGGTAATGACGCGATGACCGTTGCTCCGTTCGCAAGCTGCAACTCGGAGGAGGTCGCTCGGACAAACAAGCGACCACGTCGCGAGTCACCCGAGCGCCAAATCCAGAACGGAGACTCGAACCAATCACCATCCACGTCACCCACACGAGAACTGAGATCCGGCACCGGGTGTTGACAATTGCGGACTCGATTGACTTGACGATATTCGGCGACAACATCGTTGTAGATCGCGAATGTCTGTTGAGGGTCGCTCAACAGACGGCAGGCGAACCACGCGAAGGATTCTGTCTCGCAAAGATGGCTGATCGGAAGTTCGAGATTATTGAGGCCCAAGCGGCGCTCGGCCTCGCGGCGAACGATGGTCAGCAATTCGGAGAGGCCAGGCGGACACACGCGAACCGCGTGCTCCACAGTTGGCAGACGCTCAATGGCGGCTGGCCAGATTTCGGACAGTATTGGCTGAAGCGGCCAGCAGGCGAGCGCGGCGGAGACCCGGTCGGCAAACGTGCGAAAGAGCGTCGCGTCGCGAAGAAAAGCTTCCTCCCACGGGACTGAACCAGCGTCGGCATCGAACGGGATGAACTCGAACTGCGGTGCTTCGCGCGAACCGACGGGAACCGCGATGCGTGTCGACGAGACCGTGTCGTTGTCCACAATCAAATGCAAGCCGATGCCACCGGTCTCCTTCCCCAGGCGATCGAGCACGACATTCTTGACCCAGACGCCAGAATGAAACAATTCCGGCTGATGTCCGCTGACGATCAGCGGAACGTGGGCTAGGCCTCCCGCCTGCATCTGAACTGTCGGCAGGCTGGAAGCCTGCCCCACGAATCGCCCGGCCGCCATCAACACTTCTTTGCGAGCCAAATGGCGCAGATCGGCCAGCGGCCTCCCGAGGACTTGCACATCCCACGTCGCGATCTGTTCGCGGTTCTTCGCGACGACGGACGGCATCTCAGCCAGCGGTGGTATGGCCAGCATCGCTCCGTCTTCGCGCGGAGCACATAGCCATCGCCGTTCCCAAGTCGCTTCCAACGGCGTCACGACGAAGACTCCTCGGATCTGAAATCTCAGATTTCAAATCATCATTCAGCGCGACGCGCCGGGGCACAACGCCGGTGACGAACATTCGCGACTGGCGGATAACTCGTGGTCGAGTACTTCGCGGTAGTAAGCCAAGCGCCGACTGGCATCGTCCAGCGAACCGCCGAAGGAACGGGACTCTTCGAGATAAATCAGCGGCACCGGATGCTCAACGATTCGAAATCCAGCCTGGACCGCCTGCACCCAAAGTTGAAGCGGCATCGCGTATCCGAACTCGGTGATCTTCAATCGTGGCAGCGCATCGACTCGATACGCTTTGAAGCCGCAAAACGTGTCGGTCAGTTGCAGGTTCAAGCGTTCGTTAATGAACTGCGTGAGGCTTTGATTGATGTGGCGTCGTTCTTCCGGAGGCTTGCTGTCCCCTTCGAAGATTTTCAGGTACCGACTGCCCGAGACGATGTCCGCCGGCCGCGCGGCGTCCTCAAAAACGCGAGCAACCAATTCGGGAATTAGCCGTGGCTCATGCTGACCATCGCAATCAATTGTCACGAGCACGTCGTAGTTGTGCTCCACGGCGAAATCGAACGCGGACTTGAGAGCCGCTCCGTATCCGCGATTCGGCGAGTGCGTGATGACTGCGATGTTAGACTCTCGTCGCAGAAGTTCGGCGGTTGAGTCCGTGCTGCCATCGTCCACAACCAGAATGTCCTGGGCGAATGCCCGCACGGTGGCGAGCACTTCGGACAGATGAGATTGCTCGTTGTACACGGGCAGAACGGTGAGGAATCGCGGAGTCATCGAACATCCATTTGGGGAAAGCCAATCTCGGTCGAACCAGCGGCGGCAGGATGAGAGGAATCTCGGAGGTCGCCATTGTTCTGGCGGAAATTCTCGAAGTCAACGAGGGACTCCCTGTTCAAGCCGCTAGGCCGCCTATCGGCTAAAGTCAGTCAGTAAGTTCCGTGTGATCGGTAAAGTCTCCAGTTGACTCCCGAAGCGGCGGGACCTCTTGAAAAATGAGCGGTCACTTTGCATGTTGTCCGCCCCTCGCACAAAGCGCGAGACGTTGGACGGGAACTCTTGCCCGCCCGCATTTTGAATAGACACAGGACGGGCAGAAGTGCCCATCCTGCGAACCAGGAAGAAGCCATGACCGAGACTGCTCCCCAGGAATTCACGTTTCAGGCTGAGATCAAACAACTGCTGCATTTGCTGTCGCACTCGCTTTATCAGAATCGCGAGATTGCGATACGCGAGCTGATTTCAAACGCTTCTGACGCGCTCGACAAATTTCGGCATCTGACGCTGACGAATAGCGCCATTCCGAATGAAGCTCCACTGGAGATCACGTTGGAGCCGAACGAGCCTGAGTCGCTGCTGGTGATTCGGGACAATGGCCTCGGCATGACTCACGACGAACTCGTCAAGAATCTGGGGACGATCGCGCACAGTGGTTCATTGGAATTTCTCCGCAACACGGCTCAGCAGGGAAAAGACGCCGCCAGCAATTTGTCGTTGATCGGGCAGTTCGGCGTCGGCTTCTATTCGGCGTTCATGTTGGCAGACAAAGTGGAAGTGCTCAGCCGATCGTACCAATCCGATGAAGGCTGGAAGTGGGAATCGGACGGCAGCGGGCGGTTCACGGTCGAACCGCAAGCCGGGTTGTCGCGCGGCACGCAGATACGGTTGCATCTGAAGTCGGACTTGAAGGAATTCACCCAGCCGTGGCGATTGAAATCGGTGCTCAAGCAGTATTCGACGTTTGTGCCGCATCCGATCAAGCTGGGTAACGAGGTCGTCAACGACCAGAAGCCAATTTGGGTCGAGCCGAAAAGCAAAGTCACCGACGAGGAGTATCAGAAGTTCTTCGAACATCTCACGCACGGCATCGGCGAGAAGCCCCTGTGGCATTTGCACCTGACGGCAGACTCTCCGTTTCAGTTTCATTCGATCCTGTATTGCTCGGAGACGAACGTCGAACGAATGGGCTTCGGCCGCGCCGAGCATGGCGTGCAGCTTTGCGCGAAACGGATTCTCGTGCAACACAACTGCCGCGAACTGCTGCCGGACTATCTGCGTTTCCTTCACGGACTCGTTGATTCGGCGGACTTGCCGCTGAACGTGTCACGCGAGGCCCTCCAGGACAACACCGTCTTTCGCAAAATCAAAAAGGTGCTGACGAAGAAAATCCTGTCGCATCTGGAGTCAATCGCGACCGAACGGCCGAACGACTACCTGACCTTCTATCGCCAGTTTGGAATCACGTTGCGTGAAGGCTTGCACTCGGACTTTGAACATCGCGAGGAGATCGCCAGCCTGTTGCGGTTCGCGTCATCAGCATTGCCGCCAGAGACCGACAATCCAGAACCGTTGACCGGGTTCGCGGATTATGTGAAGCGAATTCCCGAAGGTCAGAACCAAATTTACTTCGTCGGTGGACCCGATCGAAAGTCGCTGGAGAAAAATCCGAATCTGGAAATCTTTCGCCGCAAGAAACTCGAAGTACTGTTCGTAACCGATCCGGTCGATGAGTTCGTCCTGTCCAACTTGCGAAATTACCAGGGCAAAGATCTGGTCGCGATCGATTCGTCGCAAATCGAATTTCCGCCAGCCAGCGACGCCGACAAGGCGGACGAGGCCAAAGCCGAAGAACAACAAACGGCTGCCGCTGAGTCATCGGCTTTCCAACGCGTGCTCGAACTGTTTCGCGAGGAGTTGGGAGGCGCCGTCTCAGAGGTGCGAGCCTCAAAGCGACTGACCGATAGTGTCTGCTGCCTCGTCAATCCAGAAGGCTCAATGAGCGCCCAGCTCCAAAAGGTACTGTCGATGGGAGATCGCGATCTGCCGCCGTCGAAAAAAATTCTGGAAGTGAATCCTTCTGCTCCGTTGATCGCTCGACTGAGCGGAATCGCCGATTGTGCCGAGCAAGCAGCCTTCATCAAGCAATGCGGACGACAGTTGTTCGCCAACGCTCTGCTGCTGGAAGGCGTACCGCTCGATCCAGCCGAGCTGGTTTCGAGAGTGCAAGGCTTCATGCTCGACGCTGCTGCTGCCAAGTCGGATACCTAGCCGCTGTCAGACGGTTGTGAGCGCATGGCTAACGCCTACAATACCGACCGTGCTGGCGAGGCAAAGTGCTTTCGCTAGTCAACCAACAGAATCATCGCGCAGAGCAGGTCGCTCGGATGCGCGAATCACACCTGGGAGATTTTTGTCATGGCCTATACCTTGCCCGATTTGCCGTACGCAGAGAATGCGCTGGAACCACACATCGACGCGAAGACAATGAACATTCATCGTACGAAACACCATCAGGCTTACATCAACAACGTCAACGCGGCCCTCGAAAAGCATCCCGGCCTCGCCTCGAAATCGGTCGAAGATTTGGTGCGCGGGTTGGCCACCGTTCCGGAGGACATCCGCACGGTCGTCCGCAACAACGGTGGCGGACATGCCAATCATTCGTTGTTTTGGGCCGTGATGAAGCCCAACGGCGGCGGCGAACCGACCGCTGTGCTCGCTGACGCGATCAATCAGAAGTTCGGCAGCTTCGCCGCGTTCAAGGAACAATTCACGAAAGCCGCGACGACTCGATTTGGCAGCGGGTGGGCATGGCTGTCCGTCGACGGCAGCGGCGGGTTGCTCATCGAAAGCACCGGGAATCAGGATTCACCGTTGTCCGATGGACACACGCCGATTCTCGGTCTGGATGTTTGGGAACATGCGTACTACTTGAACTACCAGAATCGACGGCCAGATTACATCGGTGCGTTCTTCAACGTCATCAATTGGGATGAGGTCGCTCGCCGCTACGCAGCCGCCAAGAAGTAGCCGTTCGCGGCCGCACTCAGAAAATCAAAACCGGGCCGCCAGAGTGGGGTCCGGTTTTTGATTGGGCGGTGCGTGGCGTGAAAACTTGAGCAGCCAGAATGTTCATGCCGGACTACGGCTGTACCGAGCCAGCGTTCCTGTTGCCAACTCGGTTGGCGATACGAACAGAATCCCGGTAAGCGTCAAACGGTTCGGCACTCGCGGACGTCCACCGTTCGACTTCGGTGGTTCCGGCGGCAAAAGTGGTTCGATGCGTCCCCACAATTCGTCCGTAAGCAGCGGCTTGGCATTCTCGCGTTCCTCCTTGATCGATAGAAGACAAACCAAGCCAACGGCTCTGACCAAAAATCGGTTTTGTTAAAGTCGCTAAAAGAATTAGAGAGGGCTGTCGTGAGCAATGAGTGACTCAATGCCGGCGCCTTTCACATTGTCGATGCCATGAGTCGTTATTTTACGGTATACTGACGGTTGAATTTCCCAGGTATTCCTCGTGGAGGAGCTCCATGGCCATTTCCAATCAACTTAGTCGTCGTGCGGTGCTCAAAGGTTTGGCGGGGGTCACGTTGACGCTGCCTCTGTTGGAGGCGATGGGGAAGGAAGTCGCGGAGAAAACTCCGCGGCGGTTCTGTGCGATGTATACGGCCAATGGCATGTCGTTGCCGAATCCCAAACATGGGATCGACGAGTGGAGTTGGTTTCCCCAGACCGAGGGCCGGGCATTCGAGTTCGGCAAATCGACCGAGCCGCTGCGGCCGTTTCGCGAGAAGCTCAGCTTTCTCGGTGGGCTGCACCATCCGAACGGGCCGAAGGCGGACCCGCATCTTTGCTCGGACATGTGGCTGACGGGCGCCCCGCTGCACAATCCGAAGCCGGGCATGTTCAACTCGGTCGCGCTCGATCAAGTCGTGGCTCAACACACGAAGCAGTTCTGTCGGCAGCCGTCGCTGGTGTTGTCGATTGATGCGGGCGTCGGCTTTTTGTCGCGGACGGGGACGATCTCCTACAACCTCGAAGGGAAACCAATCCCTGCCGAGAACAATCCGCGCCGCGTATTCGATCGGTTGTTTCGCGGCGACAAAGCGTCGCTCGCGTCACAGCGTGAACAACTTCAGCGACGCATCAAGCTGGTGGATGCCGTGCTCGAAAGTTCCAAATCGCTCAACAAACAGCTTGGTCAATCTGACCGCGAGAAGATGGATCAGTACCTCACGTCCTTGAATGAAATCGAGGCTCGGCTGGTCGCGTCGGAAAAGTGGATCGACATCCCACTGAAGACTCAGGATTACTCGCATTTGAATTTGGACGCGACAAACGAAGGGGAGCCGGCCGAGTACTACCGCAACATGTTTGACCTGATCGGGCTGGCGTTCGACGCGGATATCACACGGTCGGTGGCGTTCATGCTCAATCGCGAAGACGGCATGGGGATCAGCGACACTTTTCCGCTGAAGCTGGGTCTGACGCGAACGCACCACAACCTCTCGCACGCCGAGGACAAAGATGGGCAGCTCGAATTCGCCAAGTACGATCTCTTCCTCAGCGAACAGATCGCTCACTTCCTGAAGCGGCTCGAAGACTACAAAGACATCGAGGGCAGCGTGCTCGACAACACGATCCTCCTGTTCGGCAGCGGAGCCAGCACGACACACTATCCAAAGAACCTGCCGACGCTGATCGCCGGCGGCTCCAACATGGGCCTCAAACACGGCACCTTCTGGCGTAGCAAGGACGCCCGAATGTCAAACGTTTTCCTGAGCATCCTGCGTTCGCTGAAGATTGACGAACGCTCCTTCTCGGACAGCACCGGGACGGTGAGCGATTCGATCTTTTCCAAAGCCTAGTCCGACTCGTCAGCCACGGATGGGAGCGTTCAGCAACTGGACCATCACTCCGCCAGCCGCGCGTTGCAATGCTCGCAGCCGATGCGGCTCGCTTAGTGCACCTTCTTAAAGTCGGCGAAGACAATGCCATTGACCGACGGTTGCCGGTAGATGCCCGCCAGCCGGCTCTCGATCCGTTTATGCCGCCCGTACGCGCTGCCGAATTCGGCGGCGTGATGCGTGATCCGTTCGAGAATTGGACCGAGTTGCTCGGCCGCGAACGCCTCACCGGAGCGACTTTGGACCGCCTCACGCATCGCAGTCAGTTGTCGGGGCTGGCTGAACAGCGCCATGTGGTCCGGAATGGTCGCAAACGCCGCTCGATTTTCGACCGAATGAAGCCCGTTGGGAGCGACCAGAGATACGCCTGATCGAAGCTGTCGCTTATGTCTGCACGCAGGCCGAAGCGTCTCCAAAAGCAGCTCAAGATGAGGCCGGTAATTACCGGCGCACCCTTCAAATTACCGCGTCAAACTGCGTCTTCGTGTGTCAGTTTGAAATGATTTGAGACAGTGATCGTTCTCGCGTAACCTGCTCGCGTAACCTGCTACCGTTTCATCAGTTATCAACAAATCGAAAGCCCTTTCGCGTGCGCCTACGGAACCGAAGGTGACGAGATGGCGTGCAGCAAACCACCAACGGTATTGCTCGCCAATCGTCGGGCAAGTTGGATTAGCAATCGCCACGCTCAAAAAGCGGCGTGCCTTCGGACTTGTGTTTGTGGAGTTTTTGGGCGAGGAGACTTTGACGTACTCGGTGACATGCTCAAGTTCGGCGGACTTTTGCCGGACGAAGGGGCGGTTAGTCCGATAGGATAGTCGTCAAAGAACACAAACGGACGAAGCGCGCTGCGATAGCCGATCACATCATTCGCGCTAGAGATCCTGTAATAGTCAGCCGAATGACCGAATCCCAAAAGGGGTGACACATCAACTGGTGGCGCAATCTTGCCCGCATGATTTTCGAGTTGCTCGAAATCTCCGTTATGAAAATGTCTTCGACCCAACGCTTCATGCGCCCACGGAAGGCGGATCGAGTAGAGCATCAGAGGGAAATCCTGCTGGTTATAGACGTTGAGCAAACGTTCGGACAGAGGCAATGCGAGAGAATAACGCTGATCCGGATTAAGCCAGTGATGGTCCACCGCAGCCGCAAGTAGTACAACGCGATATCTCGATCGGTTCTCGAACGGTGTGCCGTCTTGATTGCGCTGAACTACAGCACCATGCGAATCGGGAAAGTAGTATTTTCTGGCATCATTAAGCCCCACCTGATGAAGCGCTGACAACACGACGCGAGCGCCGTAGCTGTGCCCAATCAGGCAGACTCTTCGGCCGGGCGGAAGCGATTCCAGAAATGACGCCAAAATATGGCGTCCCTGATGCGAGCTTTGCGTTCCCGTCATTGTCGGGATTGGACATGCGACCGCACTGGGCCACGAGAAGTACACGATGTTCAGTCCGCCGATCGCGGCACCCGGTACGTCGCATTCCAATCCGCGCAATGCGCCGCTGAAGTCTGGCGAGTCCCTCACGACATGCTGAAAACGATAAAGAGCGCCATGCACAACAACGCAGATTGGGGCTGAATTACTTCCGATATGGTTGATAACCTCGTCGAGAGTGCAACGCCTTCGTCGAGGGTCCATGCTGTATTGGCCGGCACACTGCCAATACTCACAGTCTTGAAGTTGCTTTAGCGTCGCCTCGGGAAATGCTGTTCCAGCTTTGATGATCCAATGGCCGACTGGAAATCTGGTTTCCGTCGAAATCGTCTGCCGCGTCGGTTCCGTTCTTCCGGTTGGCTGAGCATGGATGATGAGCGGCTGGAAGAAATGAAGACTCAAGACTCCAATCGCGAAAATCTGGCGCGACATGAAACGAAGAGCAAACAGATGCGTCATGGCGACCGCCAGTTCAAAGAGCGTGCGTCGTTACTCCTTCGCTCGCGACAAATAGGCATTCAGATGTGGCATCATTTTGCCAGTAAAACATCAGTGCTACACATAGCTCACATTTGTCGCGAGTCAAATTCACAAAGTCCCGGCAAATAAAATCAGTAAAAGATTTCGTCAGCTCAGAGCCGATAATCGTTGCTCAGCGCTTCCTTGCTTGGCAATGTGTGGCTGTTTGATCGCGGCAGATCGTGGCTATGGCCACGAGCGTGGAACAATCTCCGGGCCTCCAGAGCGACCGAACTGGCGGAAGAATACCCCGGTCACGTCGCCGCAACGTGGCTCGGTCACACCGAAGAAATCGCCGACGCCCACTATCGCCAAGTGCTCCCCTCGCACTTTGAAAAGGCGACGCGCATTCCGACGCGCGCTTCCGCTGAAATCGACGAAAAGGGTGTGAAACCGTCCAATGACGCTGTCATCCGCCCCTTGCGTGAAAACGAAAAAGCCCCGGAGTTTCCGGGGCTTTCCGTTCCTTGCATGATAGTGCAAGGAATGCCAGATGGAGGCGGGGGGAATCGAACCCCCGTCCTGTGATCCCGCAACGATCGCCTCTACGTGCGTAGTTCGCTGATCGATCTCACCGGAACAAGCTCAGCGAACGAGGCTTGTCTTTGGCCAGCTAACCA
>Ga0194128_10004502_pt1 | contig 20344 bp, 14 predicted proteins | sample TA2KigCa65mmetaG_FD_148650 | JGI IMG/M metagenome (GOLD analysis project Ga0194128, IMG submission 148650) | Freshwater microbial communities from Lake Tanganyika, Tanzania - TA2015037 Kigoma Deep Cast 65m | ecosystem: Environmental > Aquatic > Freshwater > Lake | place: Tanzania: Lake... | reverse complement strand
TTGAAGATGGCCGGCTGCGCCAGGCCGAACCGGATGCCGCGCAGGCCGGCATGGCCGACGCGCTCCGGCTCGGGGAACCAGCGCGCGTCGAGCGCCGCGTCCACGAGCGGCCGGGCGAGCTGCCGCTCGTCGACGTCGAAGGTGCGGATCGTCACCACGCGCGGCGCCATCCGTTTCACCACCTGACGGTAGACGTCGTACTGCTCGTCCTCCCCTGCCATGTCCGGCGGGCCGCCGCCGAGCAGGAACTCCGACCGATACAGCCCGATCCCCTCTGCGCCCGACGCCAGGGCGGCCGTCACGTCGTCGGCGCGTTCGATGTTGGCGTGCAGGTGGATGCGGATGCCGTCCTGCGTGGTGGCGGGCCCTTCGATGGCGCGCGGCGGCATCGGTCCGGGCACCTGGAGGCGTACGCGGGCCTCCGCTTCCTGGCGCTCTGCGGGCGCCGGGTCGATCGTGACGTCGCCCGTGTCGCCGTCCACGATGACGGCGGCGCCGGGTGGAATGCGGAGGCTGACGTCGTGCAGGCCGACGACGGCGGGAACGCCCAGCGACCGCGCCAGGATGGCGGTGTGATACGTGCGGCTGCCGGCGTCGGTGGCGAACCCGCGGATCCGCGTCCAGTCGAGCTGCGCGACGACGGACGGCGTGAGCTCGTCGGCAACGAGCACGCACGGCGTGTCGAGGTCCTGCAGCAGGTCGCGGGTCCCGCCCTTCTCGCCGCGCATGTTCATGCGCAGGCGGCCGGCGACGTCGTGCAGGTCGCCCTTCCGCTCGCGCAGGTACGGATCGGCCACGTCGTTGAACACGTCGGCGAGCTCGTCGAGCGCGCGCTGGACCGCCCACTCGGCGTTGACGCGCTCCTCCATGACGATGGAGGCGGCGCGGCCGATGAGCATGGCGTCCTCGAGCATGAGGAGCTGCGCGTCGAAGATCGACGCCAGGTCGGGCCCGCGCAGCGCCGCGACCCGCTGCCGGATCTGCTCCAGCTGCTCGTGCGAGCGCTGGCGCGCGCGATCGAGCGCCGACAGCTCGCGGGCCACCCGGTCCGGCGCGATCGGGAAGCGGATGACCTGCGTGCGCTGGATCGCGACCAGGGCGGGGCCGACGGCCACGCCGCCCGAGACTCCGACGCCCTTCAGCCGTTCCATGACTCTCCTGCCCCGGGCCCGGCGGAGGCGTCGCCGAAGCCTGATTCCACCAGCTCCACGAGCGCCGCCACGGCGGCGGCTTCGTCGGTGCCCTCGGCGCTGATCGTCAGCGTCGTGCCGCGCGCCGCGGCCAGCAGCAGGATGCCCATGATGCTCTTTCCGTCCATCACCTTGCCGTCGCGGGCGACGCGGATCTGCGACGTGAACTGCGTGGCCAGGTGGACGAACCGCGCCGCCGCCCGCGCATGCAGCCCGAGCGCGTTCGCCACCGTGACGGGCCGGCTCGTCACGTCTTCTCGCCCCGCAGCAGGTCCGACGCCACCCAGATCGCGTGTCGCCCGTGCTCGCGCATGTCACGCGCGGCGGTGAGCAGGTCGGCCTGGTCCCCGAGGCTGGCCAGCTTGATGAGCATCGGCAGGTTCACGCCCGTGATCACCTCGACGTTCTGCCCGGCGAGGAACGTCATCGCCAGGTTCGACGGCGTGCCGCCGAACATGTCGGTCAGGATCAGCACGCCCTGGCCGCGCTGCACGCGCTCGATGGCCTGGCCGATTTCCTCGCGCGCGTCCTGCGTATCCTCATGCCAGCCGATCGAGACCGCCGCGAACTGCGGCAGGTCGCCGACGATCGTTTCCGCCGCGTTCAGGAGCTCGGTGGCGAGCTGGCCGTGCGTCACTACCACGACGCCAATCATGATGCTCCCTGTTCCATGTTCCGCGTTCCGGGTTCGTCGGAACAACGCGAACATCGAACATGACCCTGGAAGACGGAACTCGGAACCTCGAACATCACGAGTCCCTGTGCTGCACGCGCAACCTGACACCCTTGACCGTCCCGAGCGACTTGCGGAGCGCCTCGGCCATCATCACCGACCGGTGCCGGCCGCCCGTGCAGCCCACGGCCACGGTGAGATAGCTCTTCCCTTCCTGCACGTACTGCGGCAGCGCGAATGTCAGGAACGCGGACAGCCGGTCGATGAACTCGCGCGTGGCGGCGTGCTTGCGCATGTAGCGGACGACGGCCGCGTCCCGCCCCGTCAGCTCGCGCAGGTCGTCCACGAAGTGCGGGTTCGGCAGGCAGCGCACGTCGAACACGAGGTCCGCGTCCACCGGCACCCCGTGCTTGTAGCCGAAGCTCACGAGGTTCACCACCATCTCGGCGCGCGGGCGGCCGTCGCGCGACATCTTCATGAACATGTCGCGGAGCTCGTGCACGGTCAGCGCGGACGTGTCGATGACGTAGTCGGCCATGGCGCGAATGGCGCTCAGCTCCCGCCGCTCCTCGGTGATGCCTTCGCTGACGGACCGATCCGGCGCCAGCGGGTGCGGCCGGCGCGTCTCGCTGAAGCGGCGCACCAGCGTCGCATGGCTCGCCTCGAGAAAGATGAGCGTGGGGCTCACGCGCGGGTGCGTCTTCAGTGTGCGGAACACGCGCGGGAACCGCGAGACGAAGCCACTCTCGCGCACGTCCACGACGATGGCCACCTTGTCGAGGCCGGACTCCTCGCGCGTGGTGAGGTCGGCGACGGTGGGAATGAGCTGCGTCGGCAGGTTGTCGATGCAGAAGTAGCCGAGATCCTCGAGCGCGCGGATTGCCTGCGTCTTCCCCGAGCCGGACAGGCCCGTCAGGATGACGAAGCGCCGCGTGCCGCGCGCCTTCGGGGAGCGCCGCGTCTGTCGCACGGGCTTCACACCGGCCCCCCGAGCTTCTTGTCGAGCCGCGCGGCCAGGTCGCGCGCCGCGTGACGGCCTCTCGTGCGCAGCAGCTGGTTGCGCGCCGCGACTTCCACGAGGATCGCCAGGCTGCGCCCGGGCGCGACCGGCATCTGAATCAGCGGGATGTGCACCCCCAGCAGATCGTAGACCGCATCGTCCAGCCCGAGGCGGTCGTATTCGCGCGCGGGGTCCAGGCGCTCCAGCTGCACCACCAGCTCCACGCGCTTGGCGGTGCGCGTCGACGCCACGCCGAAGAGATCCCGGATGTTGATCACGCCCAGGCCGCGGACCTCCATATGGTGCCGCGTGAGCTCCGGACAGGTCCCGATCACGGCGCCCTCGCCGCGCCGCCGCACCTCCACGGTGTCGTCCGCGACCAGCCGGTGCCCGCGCACGACGAGGTCGAGCGCGCACTCGCTCTTGCCGATCCCGCTCTCCCCCACGATCAACACGCCCAGCCCGAGAATGTCGATGAGCACACCGTGCACGAGCTGCCGGATCGCCAGGTGATCCTCGAGCAGCGAGCCGAGCTTCGCAATCGCCAGCGGCGTCGTCACGGCGGTCCGCAGCAGCGGCACCTCGTAGCGTTCTGACGCCGCGAGGAGCTCCTCGGGCGGCTGCCAGCCGCCCGTAATCAGCACGCAGGGGATGTCGTGGCTGAACGCAGCGGTGAGCGCGGTGTCGCGGAGCGTGGCGTCCTGGCTTTCCAGGTAGCGGACCTCGCTCTCGCCGAACACGAGCACGCGGCCCGGCTGCAGGTACTCGGCGAAGCCGGCGAGCGCCAGGCCGGTCTTCTGGATGTGCGGGCTGCTGATGGTGCGCTCGAGCCCTGCGCGGCCGCTCAGCAGTTCGAGCGGCAGACCCACCGCCTCGGGCTTGCTGCGGAGCAAGCCGGCGACTGACAGGGCCGGAGCGGTCACCTGCTACGCTTCGGGCTCAATCAACCCGAGGTTCCCGTCCGGGCGGCGGAACAGCACGTTGATCGTGTCCGTCGTCGAGTTGCGGAAGACGATGAACGCGCCGCGGCCGTCGGTGACCTCGAGGGCGGCCTCGTCCACCGACATCGGCTTCACGGCGTAGCGGCGGGCGCGGATGATGCGCGTCCCGGCGTCCGCCTCGACGGCTTCGACCTGCCCGTTCCGTGGCGAGCGGCGGGCGCGCTTGCCCTCCGTCCACTTGCTCTTCAGCTTCTGGGCCTGGTGCTCGACCTTCTCCGCCGCGGCGCCGAGCGCGAGCGGCAGACTGCGGCCGGTGGCGTCGCCGTGCAGGAAGTGCTCGCCGCGCGCGTGGAGCGTGATCTCCACGTGATGGCGGAACTTCTCCCTGGTGATGACCACCTGCACGGAGTGGATGCTGTCGTTCAGCATCCGTGAGAGGTGGTTCAGTCGCTGCTCGACCGCCTTGCGTACGGCCGGCGTGATGGTGACGTGTCGTCCGGTGAGTTCGAGGCGCATGATAGGTTCGCGGCGGGCCGTACAGGCCCGCCCTGCGTAGGGCGCCCCTTCATGGGGCGCCATCCGATCAATAGAGAACTTTGCGCTGGTTCGATGTCGGAATCTTGAGCTCTTCGCGGTACTTCGCAATCGTGCGGCGCGCGAGCTCGAGCCCCTCGCGCTGCAGGATGCTGACGATCTTCGAGTCGCTGAGCGGCTTCCGCGGGTCTTCCTGATCGATGATCTTCCGGATGCGCTGCTTGATCGTGACCGACGAGACCGCCTCGCCGTACGAGCTCGCGATGCCGCTGTGGAAGAAGTACTTCATCTCGAACACGCCCTGCGGCGTGTGCATGTACTTGTTCGTCACCACGCGGCTGACCGTCGACTCGTGCATGCCGATGTCGTTGGCCACGTCGCGCAGCACCAGCGGGCGCAGGTACTCGATGCCGTGATCCAGGAAGTCGCGCTGGAAGTTGATGATGCTGGTCGCGACCTTGTGGATCGTCTTCTGCCGCTGCTCCACCGACTTGATCAGCCACAGGGCGGAGCGGAACTTGTCCTTCACGTAGGCGCGCGTCTCGTCGGTGTTCTCCGCGGCGCTCTTGTCCAGCAGCCGGCGGTAGACGGGCGAGATGCGCAGCTGCGGCAGCCCTTCCTCGTTCAGCACCGCGACGTACTGATCCTCGACCTTCACGACGTAGACGTCGGGGATGACGTACTGCGACTGCGACGGGTTGTAGCGGCTGCCTGGCTTCGGATCGAGATGCCGAATCAGCTCGATGTGCTGTTTCAGATCGTCGATCGACATCCCGAGCTTGCGCGCGAGCTCCGGCACCTGATGGTTCTGCAGCAGGCGCATGTGCTCGGTGACGATGCGCTCGGCGGGGCTGCCGGCCATGCCGAGATGCCGCAGCTGCAGCAGCAGGCATTCCTGGAGGTCGCGCGCGGCGACGCCAATCGGATCGAATCCCTGCAGGAGCCGCAGCGCCCGCTCGACCTCCTCCAGCGGCCACGGTCCCATCGCCGCCAGCTCGTCCACCGTCGCCACGAGCTGCCCGTCGTCGTCGAGGTTGCCGATGATGGCCTCGCCGATCTCGCGCATCAGCGGCTCGTCGGTCTGCATCGAGAGCTGCCACAGCAGGTGGTCCGACAGCGACGCCGCCGTCGAGAGCGTGTTTTCGATGGGCGGGAGCTCCTTGACCTCGGTGGGCGTGCGCGGGCGGTAGCCGTCGTCGAGGTAGTCGCCGAAGAAGTACTCGTAGTCCTGGTCGTCCCAGGTGTCGGTCTTCTCGGGCTGCGGCTTCTCTTCCTGCTTCTCCTGGGTGGCCTCGACCGGCTGCAGCTCTTCCGTAGGCACTTCCTCGAGCATGGGGTTCTCGACCATCTCCTGGTTGAGGAGCTCCGACAGCTCGAGCGTGGACATCGGCAGAAGCTTGATCGCCTGCTGCAGCGAAGGCGTGAGGATCAGCTTCTGGACGAGCTTGGTGTGCAGTTTCTGCGAAATCGCCATGTCGTCAGCGGTCGGTCGCGGGCCCCATCAGCATCTTAATCAAGCCGGAAATCAGCCCCCAGGTAAATCCGGCGGACCTCCTCGTCGGCGGCCAGTGAATCGGGGGTGCCGCTTCGAAAGATTACACCATCGTGCACGATGTATGCCCGATCCGTGATCCGCAGCGTCTCGCGCACGTTGTGATCGGTCACGAGCACGCCGATCCCGCGCTCCTTCAAGTGAAAGATGATCTTCTGGATGTCGCTCACGGCGATGGGATCGATCCCGGCGAAGGGCTCGTCCAGCAGGATGAAGCGCGGAGAAATCACCAGCGCCCGCGTGATTTCGGCGCGGCGGCGCTCGCCGCCCGACAGGGTGTAGGCGGGCGCCTTCGCCAGTGGCGTCAGATTCAGCTCCGCGAGCAGCTCCCGCAGGCGCTCCTGGCGCTCACCGCGGCCCATGTCGAGCGTCTCGAGGATGGCCAGGATGTTCTGTTCCACGGTGAGGCCGCGGAAGATCGACGGCTCCTGCGGCAGGTAGCCGATGCCCTTCCGCGCGCGGACGTACATCGGGTCGTCGGTGACGTCTTCGCCGTCCAGAATGACGCGGCCTGCATCGGGAACCGTCAGTCCGACCGTCATGTAGAACGTCGTCGTCTTGCCGGCGCCGTTCGGACCGAGGAGGCCGACGACCTCGCCGGACGCGACCTCGAGGCTGACGCCGCGCACGACGGTGCGGCCGCTGTAGGACTTGGTGAGCGCCTGGGTGCCGAGGGTCGACATCAACGGGCAGACGGCGGACACGGGCCGCCGCGCCGCGACTGCGTGCGAATCTGCTCCTCGCCGTCCACGATGATGCGCTCGGTGGACTTGAAGAAGGTCACGACCTTGCCTTGCGTCTCGCGGCACGACTCGACGATTTTCACGGGCATGGTGGCGATGCCGGTGATGACGTAGCGCTCGTCCTCCGTGAAGAACGTGAGGCGATCGCCGGTCGCCACGCGCGTGTCGATGCGGGCGGTGACGTTCTGGTAGGCCTCGAGGCGCTCTGCGCGCCCGCCGCCCTCGGCGAGGACGATGTCGATGCGGTTCGCCGCCAGGTTGCCCTGCGGCCCGTTCAACTGCGATCCCGTGCGGCCGAGCGAGACGAGCCGTGTGGCGTCGTCGAAGCGGATCTCCGGCGCGCGGCCGACGGAGATCTCCTTGTCGAGCACGAGGTTCACACGCGCGGCGCCGGTGGCCACGAGGTCGCCGGTCTTCTGGTCGAGCGTGATCACGTCGCCGCGCACGGCGGTGTCTCCCTGCCAGAGCGTCGCCTCGCCGCTGTAGAGGGCCTTGCCGCCCTCGCCCTGATAGTCGAGCAGGCTGCCGTTCACGTTGGCCGCCTGGTTCTGTTCGAGGAGACCGGGCAGGCGCGAGTCCCCGGCCTTCCGTGGCTGCAGTGTGGTCTTGACGTTGCCCTTGGCCAGCATCCGCCGCCCCTGCAGGGTGACGTCGATCGCCTCGGCCTCGATCGCGATCTGCGCATCGGCCACGCGAGGCGTGCCGGCCAGCCTCAGAGTTCCTTTCGCCGGGTCGTACTGCGCCGTGCTGCCGGACGCCTGGAGCCCCTGCTCCTCGAACCGCACGTTCCCGGTGAACACGGCGCCCGTGATGGCGTCGTCGGATCCGAGCGCCACCTGCAGGCTGTCGGACCGCGCCACGCGGGCGGCGCTTCCCGCCTTTGCCTCCTCGCGATACTCGACATCGTCGGCGAACCGCGCGGCCGTGATGCCCTTGCCGGGTTCGCCGGCGGCGTCCACCGCGCGTGCCGTGACCCGCCGCGGAGGCGCACCCGCCGCGGCCGGCAGCGCCAGCCGCACGCCCTCGCGGCCGGCGACGCTGGTCACGGTCTTGTCGGGCGCGAACTTCACCTCCAGCGATTCCCCCGCGAACTCGCGGCCCGGGCCGCCCGTGCTGGCGAGCATTACGATCGTGCCGTCGTCGGTCAGCACGACACGCTCGAGCACCTCGCCGTCATCGGTGTAATCGAGGTCGATGTCCCGCGCGCTCATCGAGTCGAACGCGCCGCCGCCCACGACACGCGCGTTGCCGCGCAGCTCGATGAACGTGATGAACTCCTCGTTTTCGGTCATCCGCGCCACGCCCTCGTCGGCTTCGAGCACCTGGTCGCCGCGGAGGACGTGCACGCTGCCCTCCAGCGCGAGGAAGTTCTCGGTGCGCGCCAGCGTCGCCGAACCTGCGGTGAAGTCCGTCGTCGTCTCTCCGGCGCCGTCCACGACCTGGACGTGCGCCTGCTCGCGCAACGCGAGCACGTCGTCCTTCTGGTCGTACTTCATGCCGACGCCGGAGCCCGACATCGCGCCCTTCGAGAACTCGACCTCGCCCGGCACGTCCACGGTGGCGTCGGCCTCGTCGAAGATCGCGGTGTCGGCCCTGATGACGAACCCGTCGCTCGCCTCGAGGACGACGTCGCCGCTGATTCTCAGCTCCTTCTGCCCTTCGCTCGCCCCGGCCTCACGGCCGGTGACGACGAAGTCGCGCCCCTCGCGGCCGCGCACCGTGATCGTGATGTTGATGAGCTTTGTCGCGCCGCCTTCGTAGGTGAGCTGCTTCTCCGCCTTGATCTCGTAATCCTGCTTCGCTTCGCGGAACTGCTGGAGGACGGCGCCGGCGCTCTCGAGGATGGCCTTGGGATCGATGCGCGCCGGCCGCGCGGGCGGCGCCGCCTCCTGCCGCTCGCCGATCGCGAAATACACGATGACGGCGAACACGATCCCGAACAGCGCCACGCCGAAACGGGCGCGTTTCTGCCACCTCATGAGTCAGTACAGGATAACAGTGTTGGCGGGTCCGCTTCGCGTTCGATCCCCTCGCTCAGCGGGACCCGCCCCACGGACGTAGGCCGGGTTCCGCAGCGCGCGGGGCCTTCGCCGCGTTGCGGACCCGGCTACACAGGGGCGCGGAAGTCGGCAACGGAGAGCTGCAGGTAGCGCTCTCCGTTCCAGGTGTCCTGCTCGACCGAAAAGGCGAGGTCGATGGCCGAGCGGTGCGCGGCGACGAAGCTTTCGCGCTCGGAGGCGCGCCAGGCGATGCCGCGCATCACGCGGCCGTCCTGCTTGAAGGCCATTTTCAGGTGGCGGTCCTTCACGAGCCGCGGGCCGTCCACGATCTCCACGCCGCTCGTCCGGAAAACGGGGCGCGGGTTCCCGGCGCCGAACGGCGCGAGGGCCTCGAGCTCGGATGCGACCTGGGCGCTGATCGAGCGGAGCGCGAGCGCACCGTCGATCCAGAGCCGCGGCCGGAGGTCGTCGGGTTGGAGGCAGCCGTCGGCGAAGTCGTTCACGCGGGCGCGCAGCTCGCGAATCCGCGCGGTCTCGATCGTCAGTCCGGCCGCCTGCTTGTGGCCGCCGAACTTCGTCATCAGCTCGCCGCAGGACTCCAGCGCCGCCAGCATGTTGAAGCACGGCAGGCTCCGGCAGGAGCCGTGCGCGATGTCTCCGTCGGTCGAGAGGACGATGGCCGGGCGGTGGAACGCATCGACGAGCTTGGAGGCGACGATGCCGATGACGCCGCGGTGCCAGCCTTCGCCGGCAACGACGATCACCGTGCGCGAGCCGATCTCGAGGTCGGTGTCAACCGCCTTCCTGGCCTGCGCGACGATCTCGGCCTCCTCCGTCTGGCGGCGCAGGTTCTCGGTGTTGAGCTGCCCGGCGAGGAGCCGCGCCTCTTCGGCCATCGCCTCGTCGGCGGCCAGCAGCAGGCGCGCGGCGATGTCGGGCGTGCTCATGCGCCCCGCGGCGTTCACGCGGGGCGCAAGGACGAACCCGATGTGGTAGCTGTCGATCTCCTTGCCCGTGAGGCCGCAGACGTCGAGCAGCGATCGCAGCCCGATCTTGTGCGGCCCGGCGGAGAGCATGCCGAGCCCGAGCTTCGCGATGATGCGGTTCTCACCCTGGAGCGGCACGACGTCGGCCAGCGTGCCGATGGCGGCGATCTTGACGAACGCCGGCAACCAGCTCGTGCGGCCCGACTTCTCGCACAGCGCCTGCACCAGCTTCAGCGCCACGCCCACGCCGGCGAGGTTCTTGTCCGGATAGCGGCAGTCGTGGCGCTTCGGGTTGATCACGGCCAGCGCCGGGGGGAGTGAGGAGTCGGGCTCGTGGTGGTCGGTGATGATCAGGTCCACGCCGAGCGACGCCGCGTGGCGCGCCGCGTCCGCGGCGCGGATGCCGCAGTCCACCGAGATCACCAGCCGTACGCCGTCGGCGTGGAGCCGGTCGATCGCGGCCGGCTGCAGACCGTAGCCGTCGCGCAACCGCTCGGGGATGAAGTGCACGACGTCGGCGCCGAGCAGCTCCAGCGCGCGGCGCAGGATCACCGTGGAGGTGACGCCGTCCACGTCGTAGTCGCCGTGAATGGCGACACGCTCCTGGCGCGCGATGGCGCCGAGGATCCGGTCCACGGCCGGCGCCATGTCGGCGAGCCCGAACGGACTGTGCAGGTCGGCGAGCGACGGCGACAGGAACCGCCGCGCGCGCTCCAGCTCGCCGAGGCCGCGGATGCACAGGAGCCTGGCGGTCACGGGCGACACCTGCAGCTCCGCCTCGAGCCGCGCGGCGGCCTGATCGTCGCACGCGAGCTCCTGCCAGATGAGCGGCGCCTTCGTCACGGTTCGGAGATGCCGATGTTGCCCATCGCGCGGAACTTCTGGTAGCGCGCGTCGAGGCGCAGCTCGGGCGCCATGGACGACACCAATGCCAGCGCCCGCTCGAGCGCGGTGTCGAGCAGCGCGGCCGCGAGCTCGTGGTTGGTGTGGGCGCCACCTGTGGGCTCCGGCACGATCTCGTCGATGATGCCGAAGCCGAGAAGGTCGAATCGCGCCAGAGAATGGCGGCGCACCCTTCGGGCGGAATCACGCTGTAGATGGCAAATTCGTGCATCAGGATGCGGTCGCCGATGGCGATGCCCAGCGCGCCGCCGCTGCCGCCTTCCCCGTGGACGATGACGACGACCGGCGTGTCGAGCGCGGCCATCTCGCGCAGGTTGAACGCGATGGCCTCGGAGATGCCACGCTCCTCGGACTCGACGCCCGGGTAGGCGGCCGGCGTGTCGATGAACGCGAAGACCGGCCGGCGGAACTTCTCGGCCAGCTTCATCGCCCGCAGCGCCTTCCGGTAGCCCTCCGGCCTGGCGTAGCCGAAATTGCGGTAGACCTTCTGCTTCGTGTCGCCGCTCCCCTTGTGATGGCCGACGACCAGCACGGGCTCGTCCTTGTAGCGCGCGAAGCCCGCCACGATCGCGTGGTCGTCGGCGAAGCGGCGGTCCCCGCTGATCTCGGTGAACTCGGTGAAGAGCCGCTCCACGTAGTCCAGTACCGTGGGCCGCTGCGGGTGACGGGCCACGAGCACGCGCTGCCAGGGCGTGAGCGAGGCGTAGATCTCCCCGCGGATCGACTCGATCCGCCGGTACAACCCGTCGATGGACTGCTGGCGCTCGGGCGTCTGCGGCAGCATCGAGAGCGCCTCGATTTCCTTCAGCAGGACGGTGATGGGCTCCTCGAATTCGAGCGTATCAGGCGGCATGGACAGAGGAGGTCACTCTAAATCCCAAAGCCCAAATCCCAAAACCCAAAGCCCAACGTCAACGGAGGCTCACCGAGCCCGCGCCGCAGATCTTCTCCAGCTCGGAGACCAGCCGTTCCGACGGGCGCACGCGAATCTGCGAGTTCACGTCGATCCTGATGCGCAGGTGCCGGTCGGCTTCCTGCAGCTCGATGGCCACGGGGCGGTCGCCCTTGTGGGCCATCAGCACGTCCCAGAGCCGCACGAACGTGTCGCGCCCATGCGGCGGCGCCGACAGGCGGATGGCCACCGACGAGGTCGCGCGCTCGCGCACGATGTCGAGCGGCGCGATCTCCGCCGCCAGCAGGCGCGCCGAGTCCTCGTCCCGCTCGAAGCGTCCCTTCACCAGGACCAGCGCGCCGTCTTCCGCGAGGTGCCCGTGCGCCTTGAACGCGTCCGGGAAGACCACCACCTCGAGGCTGCCGTTGGAGTCCTCGAGCACGAACACGCACATGCGGTCGCCCTTGCGCGTCTTCAGCGGGCGCAGGCCCGAGACGATGCCGCCGATGGAAATGTCTTCGGCGACGCGGCCGCTGCCGTTCCCGTTCCCGCTCTCGGGCCGGCTGAAGCCGGCCCCCACGCCCGTCTCGTCCTCGACGGGCGCGACGTCTTTCTTGACGGCCAGGTCGGCCGTGGACTTCGCGCCGTACGCCGTCAACGCGTCCGCGTAGCGGTCGACGGGGTGGCCGCTGAAGTACAGCCCCAGCGCTTCCTTCTCGAACTGCAGCTGCTCGATCTCGTTCCAGGGCGGCACGTCCCGGCGCACGAGGGCCGGCGCGCCACCGGCAGGCGCGTGCTCGCCGCCGCCGAAGAGATCCGACTGCCCCAGCTCCCGGTCGCGCTGCGTGCGGCTCCCGTGCTCCACGGCGGCGTCGATCGACGCGAACAGCTGCGCCCGCGTGAACCCGAACGAATCGCACGCGCCGGACTTGACCAGCGCCTCGAACACGCGCTTGTTGACCAGGCGGAGATCGAGGATCTCGCACAGCGCGTGCAGCGACGGGATGCGGCCGCCCAGCGTCGTCCGCGCCTCGATGATGGCCTTGATCGCGCCCTCGCCCAGGCCCTTGATGGCGGTGAGCCCGAAGCGTACCGGCCTCGAGCCGTCCTCGTGCCGCTGGACCGAGAAGCGGAGCTGGCTTTCGTTGACGTCCGGCGGCAGCACCGCGATGCCGCGCTCGCGCGCTTCACCGAGATACATGGCGAGCTTGTCGGTGTTCTGCGCCTCGATCGTCAGCAGCGCGGCGGTGAAGTGCGACGGGTAGTTCGCCTTGAGGTACGCCGTCTGGTAGGCGAGGAACGCGTAGGCCGTGGAGTGCGACTTGTTGAAGCCGTACCCGGCGAAGAACTCGATCAGCTCGAAGAGCTTGATCGCCTTCTTCTCGTTGATGCCCTTCGCGCGCGCGCCCTCGAGGAACGCCTCGCGCTGCTTGGCCATGACCTTGGGATCCTTCTTCCCCATGGCCTTGCGCAGCACGTCCGCCTGGCCGAGCGTGAACCCGGCCACCGCCTGCGCGATGCGCATCACCTGCTCCTGGTAGGCGATGACGCCATAGGTGTCCGACAGGATCGGCTCGAGCTGCGGCAGCTCGTACTTGACCGCCGTCTTCCCCTGCTTGCGCGACACCCAGTCGTCCACCATTCCCGACTTGAGCGGGCCGGGCCGGTAGAGCGCGTTGAGCGCGATCAGGTCGTCGAGGCGCGTCGGCTTCGCCTTGCGCAGCAGGTCGCGCATCCCCGAGCTCTCGAACTGGAACACGCCGTAGGCGGCGCCCTCGCCGAACAGGCGGTAGGTCTTCGGGTCGTCCAGCGGGACCGCGTCGAGGTCGAGGTCGAGGTTTTCCGTGCGCTTGATTTCCTCGAGCGCGTCGCGGATGAGCGTCAGCGTGCTCAGCCCGAGGAAGTCCATCTTCAGGAGGCCCACCCGCTCGACCTCCTTCATGTTCCACTGCGTCGTGATCTCGTCGCGCGCCCCCTTGTAGAGCGGCGCGTAGTCGGTGACCGGGCCCGGCGCGATGACGACGCCGGCCGCGTGCACGGAGGCGTGGCGCGACATCCCCTCGAGGCGGCGGCCGATGTCGAGGACCTCCTTCACCTTCGGGTCCTTCGCGGCCATGTCCTCGAGCAGCGGGCTCTCGGCCAGCGCCTTGTCCAGCGTCATGTCCAGCGCGGCCGGAATCTGCTTGGCGATGCGGTCCACGTCCGCGTACGGCATGTCCAGCGCGCGCCCGACGTCGCGCACGACGGCCTTCGCCTTCATCGTCCCGAACGTGATGATCTGCGCGACGTTCGCGCGCCCGTACTTCTGCGTGACGTAGTCGATGACCTCGCCGCGGCGCCGCTCGCAGAAGTCGACGTCGATATCCGGCATCGAGACGCGTTCCGGGTTCAGGAAGCGCTCGAAGATGAGGTCGAAGTCGATCGGATCGACGTCGGTGATGCGCATGCACCAGGCGACGAGCGACCCCGCCGCGGAGCCGCGCCCCGGCCCGACCGGGATGTTCCGCTCGCGCGCGTAGCGGATGAAGTCCCAGACGATGAGCAGGTAGCCCGGGAACCCCATCGTCTTGATCATCTCGAGCTCGTACTCGAGGCGCGCGCCGTACTCGTCAACGGTGTGCTGCAGTCGCCCTTCCGAGGCGAGCTGGCGCAGCCGCGGCAGCCGCTGCGCGAACCCTTCGCGCGCGACGTGCTCGAAGTACGAGTCGAGGGTGTAGCCCTCCGGCACCGCGAACGTCGGCAGGTGGTTCTGCCCCTTCGGGATCACCACGTTGCAGCGCTCGGCGATGAGCAGCGTGTTCCTCAGCGCGTCGCGGTGATCCGTGAAGACCTCGGCCATCTGCTCCGGCGTCTTCAGGAAGAACTGATCGCCGTGATAGCGCAGGCGCTGCGCGTCGTTGACGGTCTTGCCGGTGCCGATGCACAGCAGCACGTCGTGCGGCGCCGCGTCGCCCTGCTTCAGGTAGTGGACGTCATTGGTCGCGACGAGCGGCAGGTGCAGCTCGCGCGCCAGCGGAATCAGCCCGCGGTTGACGATGCGCTGTTCCTCGATGCCCTGATACTGCATTTCGAGGAAGAAGTTGTCCTGGCCGAGGATGTCGCGGAGACGGCCGGCCGCCTCGAGCGCGGGACGCGTCTGCTCCACCTTCAGCGCGCTGGCGACCTCGCCCTTCAGGCAGCTGCTCAGGCCGATGAGGCCCTTCGCGTGTTGCGCGAGGAGGTCCTTGTCGATGCGCGGGCGGTAGTAAAAGCCTTCCGTGTAGCCGGCCGAGACCAGCTTGATCAGGTTCCTGTAGCCCTCGTCGGTCTCGGCGAGGAGGACCAGGTGGTTCGTGTCGCTTTGCGGGCCGGTCTTGTCGAACCGGCTGCCCGAGGCGACGTAGACCTCGCAGCCGAGGATCGGCGTGAGCCCGCGCTCGCGCGCGTGGTCGTGGAAGACCACCGACGAGAACATGTTGCCGTGCTCGGTCACGGCGAGCGCCGGCATCTTCAGCCTGACCGCTTCGTCCAGCAGCTCGTCGATGCGGCAGGCGCCGTCGAGCAGCGAGAATTCGGTATGCAGGTGGAGATGGACGAATTCAGCGGGCATTTGTGATTTCTGATTTGTGATGTGCGATTTCAATCACGAATCGCAATTCGCAAATCGCAACTTCCATTATTCCCACTCGATCGTCGAAGGCGGCTTCGACGAGATGTCGTACACGACCCGGTTGATGCCGCGCACCTCGTTGACGATGCGCGAGGAGATCGCCGCGAGCAGATCGTGCGGCAGGCGCGCCCAGTCGGCGGTCATGCCGTCGAGGCTTTCGACGGCGCGAATCGCAATCGTGGACTCGTAGGTCCGCGCGTCGCCCATCACGCCGACGCTCTGCACGGGCAGCAGCACCGCGAAGCTCTGCCACAGCCGCTCGTACCAGCCGGCCTTGCGGATCTCCTCGGCGACGATCTTGTCCGCGAGACGCAGCAGATCCAGCCGCTCCCGCGTGATGTCGCCGAGCACCCGCACCGCGAGTCCAGGCCCCGGGAACGGCTGGCGGACGACGAACTCACGATCGAGGCCGAGATCGCGGCCGACGCGGCGGACTTCGTCCTTGAAAAGATCCCGCAGCGGTTCGACGAGCTTGAACTTCATCCGCTCGGGCAGGCCGCCGACGTTGTGGTGGCTCTTGATGACGACCGCCGGGCCGTGGACCGAGGCGGACTCGATCACGTCCGGATACAGCGTGCCCTGCCCGAGGAAGTCGAACTGCCCCAGCTCGTTCGCGCGCGTCTCGAAGACGTCGATGAAGGTGGCGCCGATGATCTTCCGCTTCGTCTCGGGATCGGTGACGCCGGCCAGCCGTTCGAGGAACAGATCGGAGGCGTCCACGAACTCCAGCGGCAGGTGCAGCTTCTCCGTGAAGCGCTTGCGAATCTGGTTGGCCTCGTCGTAGCGCAGCAGCCCGTTGTCGACGAAGATGCAGGTCAGGCGGTCGCCGATCGCGCGATGCACCAGCATGGCGGCGACGGTCGAGTCCACGCCGCCCGACAGGCCGAACACGACCTTGCCCTGGCCCACCTGGTCACGGATCCGCGTCGTCGCCTCCTCGATGAACGAGGCGATCGTCCAGTCGCCCACGCAGCCGCAGACGTTGAACGCGAAATTCTTCAGGATCTCGAGCCCGTGATCGGTGTGCGCGACTTCCGGGTGGAAGAGCAGCGCATAGAGCGACCGCTCCGGCGCCTCCATCGCGGCAATCGGCGCGGTGGCGCTCGTGGCCGCCACGCTGAACCCCGGCGGCACCGCCGCCACGTCGTCGCCATGGCTCGCCCACACGCGCAGCTCGCCGGGGACGTCGTCGAAGAGGCGCGGCTGAGGTGCCCCATTGCGGGAGACGCGCACGAGCGCGTGGCCGAACTCGCGGTGACCGGAGAGGCGGACTTCCCCGCCCAGCATGTCGGTCATGAGCTGCATCCCGTAGCAGATTCCGAGGACCGGCGTGCCGAGCTGGAAGACCTTCGGGTCGCACTTCGGCGCGCCGGCTTCCGACACGCTCTTGGGACCGCCTGACAGGATGACGCCGACCGGGTGTCTGCCGCGGATCGTCTCGAGCGGGGTGTTGAACGGGATGATTTCCGAGTAGACCGACAGCTCGCGCAGGCGGCGCGCAATCAACTGGGTGTACTGCGAGCCGAAATCCAGAACGAGTATGGTTTGATGTGACACGGGATTCGGGCCTGCCTCGCCGTAGCGCGAAGCGCGGAGGCGGGTATTATCCCACAAGATATAGTGGTTGGAGTGTCGTCGAGATCGTTCTTATGGGTGGTCGGGCTCATCTTGTTGGGCGGTTGCCCTGAGCGGGCGCTCGCGCAGCAGCCCGGCCAGACGCCCGCGCCCTTCACGCCGCCGCCGCAGCGTCGCGTCGATCCGTTCGAGCAGTTTCGCAGGACGGGACCGATGCCCGCCCCTGTCGTCGCCGCCGAACAGGCATGGCGGCTGACGCTCGGCGTCCTGCCCAGTGCCGGCGGCGCGATCGACGAGGCGCGCGTCTACATCCCGATGCGCGACGCGCTGCTCATCGCCCTCGATCGCGAGACGGGCGTGTTGCAGTGGATGCGCGAGGTGCACACGGAGCTGCCGCCCGTCGTCGCCGGCGGAACGGTGTACGTCGCCGCGGACGGCGCCATTCGCGCGCTCGACGCCGCGACCGGCGAGGACCGCTGGCAGACGCCGCTGACCGCGACGGTCGTTGCGCCGATGACGTGGGACACGGGCTGGCTCATCGCGATGGTCGAGCCCGGCGAGGTCGTCGCCCTGCGCGCGGCGGACGGCGAGATCCTGTGGCGCCGGCCGGTGGGCGCGGTGTCGTCGCATCCCGCGGTGCCTGGCGGCGAGCGGGCGATCTACCTGTCGCTCGCGGACAGCCGTGTCGTGGCGCTCTCGATCACCGACGGCACCGTGCTCTGGGAGCAGAAGGTGCCCGGCACGCTCAGCGAGCCCGCGACCGCCCGCGATCGCGTCTTCGTCGGCTCCACCGACAACTTCTTCTACGCGTTCGACGACGAGAGCGGCGCGCTGGAGTGGAAGTGGCGGGAAGGCGGCGATGTCATCGGGGCGGCCGTGGACGGCGACGTCGTCTACTATGCGTCGCTCGACAACGTGCTCAAGGCCGTGAACCGCGGCAACGGCAATCAGCGGTGGCGGAAGGAAACGGGGACGCGGCCCGTGCTGCCGCCGCGGACCTTCGGCGGCACGGTGGTCGTCCCCGGGCTGATGCCCGCGATGGCCGCATTCGTCGGCAGGACGGGCGCCGCGATGGGCACGTATGCGGCGAGCGGCTATCTGGTCGGCCCGCCGCTCATCGACACCACGATCGACCCGATGCGCGTGTCGTTCGTCACCATCACGCGCGAGGGCGTGGTCGAAGCGATGCGCTCGACGGCGCTCACGCTTCGCGAAACGCCCGGCACGCCCATGACGGCGCTTCCGGGGCGCCAGCTCGCCCGCGAACGCCCGCCAGAGTAGGCCTGGCCTAAACGGAGACGGGCTTCAGAATCCCCGCGAGGCGGCGGACGCCTTCCTCGATGCGCTCGGGGGGCGGGGCCGAGAACGAGAGCCGGATGCGATCGTGTCCGGTGCCGTCCACGTAGAACGCGCTGCCGATGACGAAGACGAGCCGTTGCTCGAGCGCGCGCGCGAGCACCGTGTTGTCGTCCGCGCCCTCGGGCAGCTTCACCCACAGGAAGAACCCGCCCCGCGCGACGGGCCACGACAGCCGATCGCCGAGCTCGCGCCGCAGTGCCGCTTCCATCACGTCGCGCTTGCCGCGGTACAGCTCGCGCAGGCCGGGCGCGAGCCTGGGCAGCACGCCGCGCACCACGGCCTCGTGGATGATGCGCTGGTCGAGACTGCCCGTCATGAGGTCGACCGACTGCTTCGCGGTCTCGAACCGTTCGGCGAGCGCCGCCGGCGCCACCATCCAGCCCACGCGGAACCCCGGCGCCAGCGTCTTGGAGAACGTGCTGAGGTAGATCACGCGCCCATGTCGATCGTCGGCGCGCATCGGCCGCGTCTCCGGCTCGCTCGCCGCGTCGTCAAAGTACAGCGCGCCGTAGGGATCGTCCTCGACGATCAGCACGTCGCGCCGCTCGGCCCACTCGAGCAGCCTGACCCGCTTCTCCAGGCTGAGCAGCGCGCCGGTGGGATTCTGGAAGTTCGGGACGAGGTACAGCAGGTTGACGCGCTTCCCCGCCCGCCGCTCACGATCGCAGACGGCGTCGAGATCCTCGAGGTTGATCCCGTCGATATCCTGCGTCACGCCCACGAGCTGCGCCTGCATGTTCTTGAACGCCGAGATGGCGCCGGTATACGCCGGCAGCTCGACGAGCACGACGTCGCCGGGGCTGATCAGCACGCGCGAGATGAGGTCGAGCCCCTGCTGCGATCCGGACGTGATCGCCACGTTCTCGAGCGTGGTCCGGATGCCGCGCGCCTCGAGCACGCCGAGGATCGTCTCGAGCAGCGGCGTGTAGCCGCGTGTCGGGCCGTACTGAAGGACGCTGCCGTCGCGCCCGCTCAGGAGCTCGTTGGCGATCTCGCGGACGTCGTCCCACGGAAACGACGCGGGGTCGGGATAGCCGGCCGCAAACGACACGAGGTCCGTCGTCCTGGCGACGACGGTCCCCATGCGGCGGATGGCGGACTCATGAAGCTGCCGGCCGGTGGGCGAAAGGAATCTGCTGTAGTCGGTCATCGTGGCCCGGGGGTCAGACCCCCATACACGGGTCGACTCAAAGGGTTGACACGCTCCGTGTATGGGGGTCTGACCCCCTTCTCACGGTACACCTTCAGGTACGCGCCGACCGAGGTCAGGCCGAGATACTGAAACACCAGGCCGCGCAGCAGCCAGGCGAGCAGCTGCAACGGCAGCGCGGCCAGGCCGACCAACGGCACGAACGCAACGAGGCCCAGCGCGGCCGTCGCCAGCAGCGACGCGCCCGTCGCCCCCACCACGAGCCCGAGCACGAGCAGGAAGATCGCGCCGACCATCCGCCGCTGGCGGCGGAGGAAGGCCGCCACGCGCGGCGCGGCGGCAGCGACGCTGCAGTCGTCGGCGGCGATCACGATCTGCATCAGCAGGTACAGCAGGTTGACGATCGTGATCCACGCGATGAACACCGCCGTGAAGAAGGTGGTGATCGCCCACCCTTCACCGCCGATGCGGTTCGCGACGACGGCAAGGTAGCTGGCGCCCGATGCGGCGTAGATCCCCATCAGGATGACGCCGAGGCGCGCGTAGCGCGGAAAGAGCGACCGGCAGGCCTGGATGTAGCCGTCCACGGAGAAGCGGCTGGCGCGCGCCACCATGTCGACCCGCAGCGGCGGGTCCTCGATGGCGCCCGCGTCGCGATCGCTGCGCACGAGCGTCGCCACCGTCCCCGCTTTCACCAGGAAGACGAAGAACGAGCCGCCCACGGCCACGACGCCCACCGCCAGCAGGAACGCGGTGAGCACGAGCGGACGTGAGAGCAGCGTGGCGACGATCGTCGCCGCCATCTCCCGCCACCCGAGCGTGATCAGCGCGTCTGGCGCCGCGCCGATGGCCAGTGCCACGAGAAAGACCCCCCCGATGACGGGCGAGGCCAGCAGCAGCTTGAACAGCGAGTCTGCCGTCGCCTGAATCAGCGTCACCTGCCAGTTGGCCGCGGCGATGAGCGCGCCGCGCTTCACGGCCGACTTCAGCGTCTGAAGCATCGGGATGTGGTTATGGTACGCCAGTAGGGGCACGGCGCGCCGTGCCCCTACAATCGTCCCATGAGGGTTCCCGGCGGCCAGGGCGCGGCCCCGCCGCCCCCCTGGCCGCGGATCGTCCGCATCCTCCTGACCGGTGTCGCCGCCGCGCTGCTCGTGTTCGCCCTCGGGCGGGTCGCCGAGCGGATGGTGCTCGGCG
>Ga0194128_10004497_pt1 | contig 20361 bp, 18 predicted proteins | sample TA2KigCa65mmetaG_FD_148650 | JGI IMG/M metagenome (GOLD analysis project Ga0194128, IMG submission 148650) | Freshwater microbial communities from Lake Tanganyika, Tanzania - TA2015037 Kigoma Deep Cast 65m | ecosystem: Environmental > Aquatic > Freshwater > Lake | place: Tanzania: Lake... | reverse complement strand
ACTTCAAGCGCCGCTAGCCCGCGCGCGGGGTCAAGACCTAAGGCTCGTGCGGGTTGCGGGTTGGCGCGGGGTTAGGGCGCGACGGTTGTAGTTGTCGCGTCGGTCGTGACTGGCGCGACGGTCGTCGTTGTGGTTGGCGCGACTGTGGTTGTCGTGGTCGTCGTAGTAGTTGGTGTCGTGGCGATGATGTGGCGGTCGTAGATTTCGGCGGCGAGTCGGCGGTGCAGTCTGGCGCGGGCCTGGTAACCAATTGGTGTGAGATGGATCTTGTCGAAAGCCATCCATTTAGAACGCTTGGCGATCGACGAATACCAGTCTTCGAGCACCAGATTCGGATACTCGCGGGTCATGCGGGTCAACACCTGATTGAACAGAACGCTGCGCTTGGCGATCGCGGGGGTGTCGCGTCGATTGACCGTCAACCATGTGACGGGCTTGTCGCCGATGGTCGTTAGAAGGTCGCGGATGATCAACTCGTAAACCTTTTCTTCGGTTTCGAGCGCCACGTCGTTGCTGCCGAGGGCGACGATCACGGCGTCGGCACGCAGGCCGCTGTCACTGAGTTTTTTGAAGGTTTTAACGCCCGAAAACTTTGTCGACGCATTCGGGGTCGGAAACGCGACACGGCGCGAGTATTGGCCGTCGATGACGACGTTCTTCCATTGACCGTCGGCTTGGATCAACTTCAACGATTTGGCGAAATATTCGGTGCCCCAGGTGATGCTGTCGCCGAGTATCAAGAGCGACGGCCCCGTGTTCGGCGTGAACGGCGTCGAGATGCCCGCCCCGACGACGACGCACAATGCGACCGCGCCGACGACGAAGCGACGAAATTTCTTGAACCTGTGTTTCATCAAAAAACGCGGAAGACTACCGACGACCTTGTCAGAGCCAGTGACTCGTGTTTGCGAAGAATGCAGGCCTGGCCTTGTTGCAGCGCACCAGAACCGCCTTGCACGCATAAATATAGTTCTACCTCGTGTTCGGCTTGAATCTGCATCGAGTCGATAGCAGTGATCTGCTGCACACGAAAAGATGTCGCGCCGATTTCATATTCGAGGATTTCGCAACCGCCGGAAACTTTCGCACCCGCGTCGCCTCGCATTTGTTTTGTCGCGACTTTGTCGGGCAAATTTTCGACGAGCGACGCGGTGGCGAAGAATTCGGCGAGATCGACATGCTTCTTGGTGAACGCCGCGCGCATCACGTTGTCGCTGCTCGACATGACTTCAACCGCTAGGCCGCCAAGATACGAATGCACGTTGCCCGGCTCGAGAAACATCGCCTGACCAGGTTGCAAGACGACATGATTCATCAACAAGGCGACAAAGACGCCGCCCGAGTCGGCGTAAAGTTCGCCCGCCGACTGCAAATGCTTGGGCAGATTCACCGGCGTCTTGTGTCGCTTGGTCTCGAGCGCCCAGCGAATCGTGGCGCCAAGACCCTGCAATTTGAGGCGTCGCGCGAGTTCGAACCAGCCGTTGGCCTCGGCGAGTGCGAGCGACTTTTTGAGCGGAGCGAAACCGCAGAGCATCTCGAATTCGCTGAGCGCGCAGAGCAATTCGGGTTTTGAATTCGTGTCGCGATAAACACGGTTGGGCGCGGCGCGGTCGATGCCGAGATTGTTCTCGCGGTCATAACCGGCGCGGGCCTGGGCGACGGTCGGATGCGTTTGAATCGAAAGCGGCTTTGCCACCGCGATCAGTTTGACCAAAAAAGAAAGTTCGCCGACCACATCGGAAAGCGCGACGACACCTTTGCCCGTCTGCACGCTGGCTTGACCGTCGGGGTGCGTGCCGAACCAGAGTTCGGCCCACGGTCTGGCGTCGCGCGGTTGGCCGGTGAAATCGGGGAGGCTGATGATGTCGCCCCATTCATAGTTTTTGAGGGCGGGCGAGATCAGCGTCGTCATCGAACTCAATTCAATTTATGAAGCGGGCATTTTGGCGACGAAATCAGGCGCGTCTTTGAGCGAGATCTCGCTGGCGGTGCCGGCGCGACGGTCGCGAACTTCGACCACACCCGTGGCGACACCGCGACCGGCGATGACGATGCGGGGTGCGCCGATGAGTTCGGCGTCTTTGAAGCGGACACCGGGCGAAACACCTTTTCGATCGTCGAGGATCACCGTCAAATTTTTCGCACTCAGCGCGGCGGCGATTTTTTCTGCGGCCTCGGCCGTGTCGTCACCGGGTTTGCCGGCGATCACGACATGCGCGTCGGCGGGCGCCACAGCCGTCGGCCACTTGAGCCCGAGTTCGTCGTGGTTCGCCTCGGCGATAGCCGCCACCGCGCGCGAGACGCCGATGCCGTAAGAACCCATGGTGACGACCTGCGTCTTGCCGTTTTGGTCGAGCACCGTGAGGTCGAGCGCCTCGGCGTATTTGCGACCGAGTTGAAACACATGACCGATTTCGATGCCGCGTCGAATGCGAAGGTGCGAGCCGCATTTCGGACACGGGTCGTCGTCGCGCACCTCGGCGGCGTCGACCACGCCGTCGCATGAAAAGTCGCGGCCGTACACGAGGTTGGCGACGTGGCGACCCGGCGCGTTGGCGCCGGTGATCCACGCGCTGCCGACGGCGATGCTGCGATCAAGCAGATATCGAATGCCGGACGGGTTCTTTTCGCCCAGCGAAGTCGGCCCGATGTAGCCCTTGACGAGGTTCTTGTTTTTGGCGAAATCTTCGTCGGTGAAGTCGACGATTTCGGCGGGCGCGACCTGGGCCTCGAGTCGTTTGAGATCGACATCGCGGTCGCCGGGCACGCCGACGGCCAGTGGTTCGATGCGACCGTCGGGGTGGCGCAGGTTTACGACGACATTCTTCAGCGTGTCGGCGGCCTGCCAAGCACGATCGGCCCGCTTGAGATCGGCGCGACCGTTGAACAGATCGACCAATGTGGCGATCGTCGGAGTCGCCGGGGTGTCGTGCACGACGGCGGCGGCCGTCTTGGAGAAATCAATTTTCGCCGGCTCGCCGACGCGAACCGCCTCGGTGTTGGCCGCATAGTCGCACTTCGAGCAACTGACGAACGTGTCTTCACCCGACTCGCACGGGAACAAAAACTCTTCAGACGCCGAACCGCCCATCGCGCCCGACATCGCCGAGACGACGACGTAGGGCAGGCCGAGACGATCGAAAGTTTTCAGATATGCGGCGCGATGCGCGTCGTAACTTTTTTGCAGACCGTCTTGGTCGATGTCGAAACTGTAGGAGTCTTTCATCAAAAATTCGCGACCGCGCAAAAGGCCCGCGCGCGGTCGGGCCTCGTCGCGAAACTTGGTTTGAATCTGATAGAGCCAAAGCGGAAGATCTTTGTAACTGCTGTAGAGATCTTTTACCAGGAGCGTGAACATTTCTTCGTGGGTCGGGCCGAGCAGATAGTCGACACCGCGGCGATCTTGCAGACGGAACAAGTTCGGGCCGTAATCTGTCCAGCGACCGGTGGTCTCGTAGGGCTCGCGGGGGAGCATCGCGGGGAAGTGCACCTCTTGGGCGCCGATCGCATCCATTTCTTCGCGGATGACGGCCTCGACGCGATTCAGCGTGCGCAGACCGAGGGGCAACCAGGTGTAGCCGCCGGGGGCCGCCCGACGGATGTAACCGGCACGAACCAAGAGGCGGTGGCTCGGCACCTCGGCATCGACGGGATCATCGCGCAATGTCCGCAAAAACATCGTCGACATACGCAAAATCACAGGGCCTCACCTCGTAGCGCATGAAATCGCGCCTTTAGAAAACTTTACTAAAGGCTCTATACTTGAAGTCACCTTTACAGTTCGAAGACTCGAAGGCGTGGGTTTAGACCCACGCCTTTTGTTCTCTATCGGGTGCTGTTTTGGTGGGTAAAAACGAGTTTTTAACGGCTTACAGAGAAAGGAGAGATGGCAGATGGTCGAGAGTGCGGTGCTTGGGCGAATCAGTGAACTTGTCGCGCCGATCGTCAACGATCTCGGCCTCGATCTCTACGATCTCGAGTTCGTCAGCGGCGTGGTGCGTGTCGTGGTCGACACGAAACCCGGGCAACAGGGCGAGAACGGCCAGCCTGCGGGCGTAGATCTCGAGAAGATCGGCCTGTTGACGCGGCTCGTCTCGCGCGAATTCGATCACGCCGAACCGGTGGCGGGTCGATACACCCTCGAGGTGACGAGCCCGGGGCTCGAGCGCAATCTGCGTTTGCCGCGACATTTCATGCGCGAGGTGAACAAACAGGTGAGCGTGCGACTGAATACGGCGCTCGACGAATCGGGCACCCGTCGGGTGCATGGTGTGCTGGTCGCGGCCGATGACCGACAGATTCGTGTGCGCAAAGAAGATGGCGCCGAGGTCGCGATCGACTATTCGCTCGTGGATCGAGCGAAGACGGTCTTCGAATGGAAGCCGACGTCGAAAGAAGACGCGCGACACTCGAAACAAAAAGGTTTGAAGAAAAAGATGGCGAATACGACGGAGGCAAAAGCATCATGAGCAACCTAGACATGGCAGAGGCGCTGCGCATGCTCGCAGCCGATCGGGGTCTTTCACTCGACGCGTTGTTGCAGGTATTGGTCGAGGCGTTGGCGACGGCCTACAAAAAGCGACCCGGCGCGGCCGAGGAAGTGATCGTCGGCATCAACCCCGACAATATGGATATCACCTTCACCGCCTACGACGTCGACGACGATGGCAACTGGATCAACGAGCGCGACGACACGCCGAAGAAAGACGAACTCGGTCGAATCGCAGCGGTGACATTTCGCCAGGTGATGAGCCAGCGCATTCGTGAAGTCGAGCGCGAAAGAAAATTCGAGGAATACGCGAACCGCGAGGGCGACATCGTCTCGGGCACGGTGCAAAAGACCGACACCCGATACACCCTGCTCGATCTGGGTCGAGTCGAGGCGTTGTTGCCGCAGGCCGAACAAGTTTTGGGCGAGACTCGCGAACCGAACGCGCGGCTCAAGGCATACATCGTCGAGGTTCGTCGCACACCGAAGGGCCCGCAGATCGTCGTCAGCCGAACGCACCCGGGTTTGATCATGCGTCTGTTCGAGATGGAAGTGCCGGAGATCGCCGATCGCATCGTCGAAATAAAATCGTGCGCGCGCGAACCGGGACAACGAACAAAAATTGCGGTTTGGTCGAACGACAAGAACATCGACCCTGTCGGCGCCTGCGTGGGTGCCCGTGGTGGTCGGGTGCGCATGGTCGTGAACGAACTTCGCGGAGAAAAAGTCGACATCATCCCGTTCAGCGAAGACAAGCGCGATTTCATCGCCAAGGCGATGTCGCCGGCGAAGGTCAGCGAAGTTCGCCTGAGCCCCGACGAGACGCAGGCCGACGTGATCGTGCCTGATTTTCAGTTGTCGTTGGCCATCGGCAAGATGGGCGTGAACGCGACGCTGGCCGCGCGACTCACGGGCGTTCGAATCGACATCAAGAGCGAATCTGAAGCCGCCGCCGAGGGCAACGCGGTCGTTCGTCGACCGGCCGAGGCCGCCGCGGGCGAGACGCAATACGCCGAAGGCGAATGGAAGACGAACGTCGAGACCGGTGCGATGGAATGGCACGCGGCCGACGGGTCGATCCTTAGTCAAGAGCAGGTCGCCGCGCAATCGAGCGGCGCCACGGAAGAATCGAAGGGCTAGAGACTTTGCCAAAAGCCAAACGCGTTCACGAGATCGCCAAAGAACTCGGAATGACAAACGCCGAGGTCATGGACCTCAGCGGCAAACTTGGCATTGGCGTGAAGGGGCCGTCGTCGACGATCATCGAGGCGCAGGCCGACCGAATTCGTGCGCGCGCAGAACGCGAAGGTTTGATTCGCGATGTGCAACCCGAAGAAGTTTCGGACAAGCCGGCAAAAAAGACGACAGCCAAAAAAGCGGCCGGCGAAAAGAAAGCCGCGGCAAAGAAAACTGCCGCGCCGAAAAAAGCGGCGGCGAAAAAAGTTTCAGGTGCGAAAACCGACGACGCGACAATTGAATCGAATGAAATTGCAGACGCGACCAAGACCGACGTGGTCGCGCCAAGTGTCGCCAAAACCGACGAGCGCAAAGATGCCGAGACTCGCGCCGACCTGACGCCGGATGGTGGCGTGAGCCGAGTGGTTTCGTCGGCGCAACCGGGTCGACCCGCACCTGCGCCGATTTCGACGCCGCCGCGACACATTCAGCCGTTGCAACCCGAGCCGGTTCGTCCCGCACCGAGACCGCAGGCGCCGGCTGCACGACCACCGCAACCTGGTGCGCCGCAGGCGCCGGCTGCACGAGCACCGCAAACCGCAACCCCGGGTGCGCGACCGATCCCGCCGCCGCCTGGTTCTTCACGACCGATACCGCCGCCGCCGAACGCACCAATCAATCGTCGACCAGGCGGAGCACCAGGTGGGCAGCCGCCTCGAGCACCGCAATCTGGCGCGCCGGGTTCACGCCCACCGTTCAATCGCGGACCACAACGGACAGGTTCGTCGACCAACGCCCGCATGGGTCGCATTCCTGCATCGCAACTTGGTCGCGGACCATCTGGCGGTGGCGCGCGAACGGGTGGCGATCGCGGCGCACCGGGACGACCGGGCGGGCGACCAGGCGCGCCGACAGGAGGCCGAGGTTCGGCACTCGGTCGCAGCACACCGCAAGGGCCGGGCGGACGACCCGGTGGTCGCGGACCTGGTGGCGGAAGTCGCCGACCTTCACGAAAAAAAACCCGCGGAGAGCGTCGTCGCGAGTTTGAAGAGCAGCAACCGCAGACCCCGACTAGTTACACACCAAGTTCGATACCGCCACCCGAGGGCATCGTCGTAATCGAGCGCGGGTGCTCTTCGCAAGAGTTTGCTCCCAAACTGAATCGCACCGCCGCCGATGTCGTGCGCTTTTTGCTCGAGCATGGCGAGATGGTGACGGCGACGATGACGCTGGTCGACGAGCAAATGGAATTGTTCGCCCTCGAAATCGGCGCCGAGATTTTGCTGGTTGATCCGGGTCAACAAGAAGAACTCGAGTTGCAGGCGCTGTTCGACGATTCAGACGACGACGATCCGGATGCGCAGTCGATTCGACCACCGGTGATCACGATCATGGGCCATGTCGACCACGGCAAGACGACGCTGCTCGACAAAATTCGCAACGCCAATGTCGTCGCTGGCGAAGCGGGCGGCATCACCCAGCACATTGGCGCATATCAAGTAGTCAAGAACGAAAAGAAGATCACATTTATCGACACGCCTGGTCACGCCGCGTTCACAAAAATGCGTGCGCGCGGGGCCGGTGTGACCGACATCGTGGTGTTGGTCGTCGCCGCCGACGACGGGGTGATGCCACAGACGATCGAGGCGATCAATCACGCTCGAGCGGCGGATGTGCCGATCGTCGTGGCTTTGAACAAGATCGACAAACCGAACGCCGACGTTCAGCGCGTGCTGGCGGGTTTGGCCGAACAACAACTCACGCCCGAATCATGGGGTGGCGACACGATCGTCGTCGAGATGTCGGCACAAAGCGGTCTGGGCATCGACGACCTGCTCGAACAGTTGAACGTGGTTGCGGAAGTCGGAGAGTTGCACGCCAACCCGACGGGCCGCGCCAAAGGCGTCGTGCTCGAGGCGCAACTCGATGTCGGTCGCGGACCGGTGGCGACGATTCTCGTCGACAAGGGAACTTTGAAAGTCGGCGACCCGATGGTGGCCGGTTCGGCGTGGGGCAAGGTGCGGGCGATGCTCAACGACCGCGGCGAGCAGATCAAAGAGGCGGGGCCATCGACCCCGATTCAGGTGCTAGGTCTTTCGAGCGTGCCGAGCGCGGGCGACGAGTTCAGGTCGGCACCCGATGAGCGCACGGCGCGCACCGTGGCCGGCGCACGAGAGCTTCGTTTCAAGGCGATGAACCAACGTGGCGACGCCCGCGTGCAGCGCGGCGTGAAACTCGAAGATATCTTCAGCCAGATTCAAGCCGGCGAGGTTGCGACATTCAATGTGATCGTGAAGTCTGACGTGCATGGTTCGCTCGAAGCGGTCACCGAGAGTCTGCGCAAACTCGAGCGCGACGATGTGCGCGCGGCGTTCGTGCATCGCGGTGTCGGCACGATAACCGAGAACGACATCTCGCTGGCCGCGGCGACGAACGCGACGCTGATCGGTTTCAATGTTCGACCAGACCGAAAGATTCGTGAACTCGCCGAAAAAGAGAACGTCGAGATTCGAACATACGAAATCATCTACAAGTTGCTCGAAGACATCGAGAAAGCGATGAAGGGCCTGCTCGCGCCGGAATTCGTCGAGGTGGTCACCGGCGAGGCCGAGGTGCGCGAGATCTTCAGGGCCCCGAAGGTCGGCGCGGTGGCGGGTTGCGCCGTTGTTTCTGGCGTCGTGACGCGCGGTTCGCGCGTGCGATTCTTGCGCGATGGGGCGGTTATCTGGAAGGGCAACATCAACACCCTGCGCCGATTCAAGGACGACGTCAAAGAAGTTCGCGAGGGTTTCGAATGCGGCATCAGCCTCACCGACTTCCAAGATTTGAAACCTGGTGATGTGATCGAAACCTACGACCTCAAAGAGGTCGAGCGAGTCTGAGTCGTCTAATCTGTCGTCGTGGCAGATCTCGAATTCTTCTTTGATCCCGGTTGCCCGTGGGCGTGGGTGACATCGCGATGGGTCACCGAGGTCGTCAGCCAGCGCAAGTACGAGGTGCAGTGGAAGTTCATCTCGCTGTCGATGATCAACACCGACAAGGGCTATAAACCAAACGACGACTATCACAAGACAGTGCACGGTTTCGGTCTCAAGGCGTTGCGGGTGGCAAGCGCCGCCCGGGCGGCGGCGGGCAACGAGGCGGTCGCAAAGTTTTATACGGCGATCGGCACGACGATACATGTGCAGAAAAATCGCGACGGATACGACACCGCGCCGCACAAATATCTGGTCGACATCCTGGCGAATCATTCGCTGCCGACGGTGTGGGCAGATTCGTTCGAGGACGAGACGCACACCGCGTTGATTCGCGAAGAGACCGATCTGGCGTTGTCGAGAACGGGCAAAGATGTGGGCACCCCGATTTTGACCTTCAGGCCCGGGCAACCTGACGAGGGAAGTTTCTTCGGGCCGGTGATTTCGAAGTCGCCGCGGGGCGAGCAGGCGGCGAAACTTTGGGACGCCGTCGAGTTGATCGCAACCACATCGGGCGTGGCCGAGTTGAAACGGTCGCTGCGGGCACCGCTAGATTTTTCGTAGAAGAGAGGTCGCGTGAAGGTCGTCTATTCGGCGTCGCATCTGTTGCATAATCCCGAGGTCGAGATCGAGAGATCATCGGCACATTCGCCGTTTGAACACACGGGTCGGGCCGAAAAAATCAGGGAAACCTTGGCGGCTGACGATGCATTCGAGTTCGTTTCACCCAAGGCGTGGGGCACCGAGCCGATCACGGCGATTCACAACGAGGGTCTGTTGCGATTCTTGTCGACGGCGTGGGCCGACTATCAGCGCGATGTCAAAGAGTCACGCGAAGTGGTGCCCGACATGTTCTTCAAATCAAATTTGCGCGAGAAGATGGGTGACCGTGTCGAACCCGAGTCGGTGAACGGAAAACTTGGTTGGTGGTGTTTTGAAACGACGACACCGTTGACAGTCGGAACATACGAAGCGGCACGCGGTGCCGTGGATGTGGCGATGAGCGCGACCCAAATCGTTTTGGACGGGGCGAAAAATAGTTATGGTCTGTGCCGACCGCCGGGTCACCACGCGACGAGCGATCTCTACGGCGGATACTGCTTTTTCAACAACGCGGCGATCGCCGCCCACCATGTGGCGAAGTCGACAGGCACGAAAGTCACGGTTTTGGACGTCGACTACCACCACGGAAACGGAACGCAACAGATTTTCTATGAGCGCAACGACGTTCAATTCGTCTCGTTGCATGGCGACCCGGCGCGGGCGTATCCATATTTCACTGGTTATGCAGAAGAGACCGGCTCGGGCAAGGGTCGTGGTTCGACGTTGAATTTGCCGTTGCCCGCGCGAACCGACGACGACTCTTATATGTCGGCCTTGGAGCGGGCCTGCGAGAGCATCAAGAGGTTCGGTCCGTCGGTGTTGATCGTGTCGTTGGGTCTCGACACTTTTATCACCGACCCGATCAGCGATTTGGCTTTGACGACCCCGGGCTACGACAGGTGCGGGGCTTTGGTCGGCGCGCTCGGGCTGCCGACCGTCGTGTTGCAAGAGGGCGGCTACGACGTGAACGCGCTCGGGGTGAATGTGCAGTCTTGGTTGCACGGGCTCGCACGGGTGAACATTTAGCGAATTTTCGCGCGAGAACGCTCGCCGAGAATTTTCGCGCGAGAACGCTCGCGCTGGAAATCAACGATCGCGCAGATACTTTTCGAATTCGGCTGCGATCTCGTCGCCGCTCGGAATCGGCGCACCGAAGTTGATTTCGGTCGTGCCGTTGGCGACCTGTTCGTCGAATGTCTGCTCGAGTTGGGTCAGCATTTGTGAGTGTTCGTTGTTGCCGGCGATGAGTTGGTCGAGCCGTTCGCGCTGGGTCTTGGCCTGGTCGCGCATGCCCGACACATCGATCGAGATGCCGCCCGTGTCGCAGAGCGCCGAAAGCAGCGCGGCCGACGCGGCCGGATACGGCATCGACGCGACATAGTGCGGCACGCGAGCCCACAGGCTGAGCGCCGCAATCTTGCGGGCATGAAGCGCGTGTTCGAGCGCGGCGGCCATGCCCGCGGGCACGTCGACCGAACTTTTCAGATAGGGCAAACTCGCGACCAACTCTTTGTCGGGGCTCGTGCAGGAAATGTAGACGGCCCGCGTATGCGGCGTGGCGAACGGATATGCGCCGATGCCGATCATGCGACGCACGCCGAACTGCACGCTGATGTCGGCGATCGTCTCGGCGAACAGATTCCAATGGGTGTCGGGTTCTGGGCCTGTGAGAAGCAGAACATCTTTTTCGTTGATGTCTCGACCGAGCGCAATCTCGGGGGTCGACCAGACCAATTTGGTGTTGACGCCGTCGCGCAACTCCATGATCGGGCGGCGGGCGCGAAAATCGACGAAAGTGTCGATGTCGAAATCGATGATCTTTACGGCGTTGGTTTCTTTGGCGACGGTTTCGATGGCGGCGCCCGCGGCCGAACTGGTGTCGATCCAGCCCGACATCATCACGACCAGAAGCGGATCTTTGATCTGTGGCAGTGTGCCAATGATCTTGTAAGGCTTGTTCATCGGGGTGACCTTAGTTTAGGCGTGAAAGAGATTCTTCGGCACTGTTGGCCGCGGCCTCGGTCTGCAATTTGAACGGTTCGAGATCCGCGGCTTGTTTTTCGCCGAGGGCGCCGCCGAGGTATCGCGCATAGACGCCCTCGATGATGCAGGCGAGTTTCCAATATGCGAACGCGCGATAGAACTCGATGTTCGAAATGTCACGCCCTGTTTTTTTGGCGTAACGCGCGATCAAATCACCGCGATCGAGAAAACCCTTGACGGTCGTGTATTGCGACATCCACGGCGAGGCCTGGTCGTTCGGGCCCGTCCAATAGACGGTGAGCAGGCCCAAATCGGCGAGCGGGTCGCCGAGGGTGCAGATCTCCCAATCGAGCACCGCCTGAATCTCGCCCGCTGAACTGACGATGCAGTTGTCGAGCCGGTAGTCGCCGTGCACGATCGTGGCCGGGCCCTGTTCGGGAATTCGCTTGGAGAGTTCTGCGTGCACGCGATCGACGACGGCTAGTTCGCGGGTCTTCTGCGCGTTCCATTGGCCGTACCATCGCTTGAGTTGACGGGCGATGTAACCGTCATGGCGACTGAAGTCGGTCAGGCCCACCTTGGCGACGTCGACGCCGTGAATCTTGGCCAAAGTGTCGACAAGAGACTCGCTGGCCAACTTTCGCGTCTGTTCGGTCAACACCCGCTCGGCGATCGGTATATCACGGACAATGTGCCCGTCGACGAAGTCCATCACATAGAAAGGCGCGCCGTTCACCTCGACGTCGGTGCAGAGCCCGCGCGTGCGGGGCACCGGAACATCCGAGTTTTGCAGCGCCGAGATCATGCGGTGTTCGCGACCCATGTCGTGTGCGCTGGCCAAACCGTGGCTCAACGGCGGTCGACGCAAAACATAGTGGTTTTTCCTGGCGTCGTGGACCGAAAAAGTGAGATTCGAGTGGCCGCCGGCGATGAAAGAGAATTTGAACGGAGCGGTGGCACCTTCGACATTTTGTTCGAGCCACGCCGTGACTTTGGGAGCGTCGATGCCCGCGCTGACAGTGTCGCTCATCACCTTGCAAACTACTTAACGGCGGTCTGCCGACGCTAGTTGCGGCGCGTCAAAACTGTAAAGTGGGCGCATGGCGATAGATGTAACCGATCAAACTTTTCAAAAAGATGTGATCGACAGGTCGATGACGACCCCGGTGATCATCGACCTGTGGGCCCAGTGGTGCGGGCCTTGCAAAACTCTGGGGCCGATTCTTGAAAAGTTGACCAACGAGACGAACGGCAAGGTGGTTCTGGCGAAGGTCGATGTCGACAAGTGTCCGCAGGTCGCTCAGGCGTTTCAGGTGAAGTCGATACCTGCCGTCTATGCGATGAAAGACGGCAAGATCGTCGACGGTTTCGTCGGGGCTCAATCTGAAAATGTGGTCAGCCAGTTCATCAAGAATCTTTTGCCCGAACCCGAAGTCGTGGACGTGAAGGCATTGTTGGCGCGCGGCGACGAGCAGAGTTTGCGCAAGGCCCTGGCGGCCGAGCCGACCAACGAGCGGGTCGTGATCGCGTTGGCGACTTTGCTGACCGGACGAAAAGATTGCGCGGCGGCGCTCGAGATTCTCAAGACGATTCCCGAGACCGCCGCGGTGCGCGACGCCGTGGCGGCTGCGCGCGCGGCTTTCGTGCCCAAAGATGATTTCGACAAGCAACTCACCGACCTGTTGGTGCGGGTCAAGACCGACGAACAGGCGAAAAAAGAGTTTCTGGAGTTGCTCGAAAAGATGGGGCCGAACGACCCCCGCACGGGCGACTATCGCAAAAAACTGACGACAAAACTCTTTTGAGCGTTGCCCCCGCGGGGGTTTAGCGCCCACATGGGGCGATGAAAAATTTCGCCGAGACCACAAAGAAATTGCGACGGCGCGCGAAACACGGTTTCTCGCGGTTCGTCGGGGTGACGGTCAGCATCGTGGCGATCGCGGTGGCGGGTTGGTGGTTGGTGCGAGTTCCACCGCCGCCACCCGAGACGAAATTGCCGTTTGCAACGACGACAAGCGTCGGTGCCGAAGTGATTTCTGGGTTCGACGGCGCCGACGTTGTCTTGGACGAACCTGAGTTCATCACGGTGCATATCGCAGGTGCGGTGAAATCACCGGGTGTTTATCGACTGGCGCGTGGCGCACGGGTCATCGACGGCGTGTTGGCCGCCGGCGGGGCGACGAGCGTCGCAAATCTAGATGTGATCAATCTGGCGACGGTGCTCAACGAGGGCGAACAAATCTACGTGCCCAAGCGGGGCGAAAAGCCGCATGCAATAACCAGTCGACCACAGTCTGATGTGGTGGTTGACGGTGGCGAGACGACGAACAATCAACCTTCGCTAATCAACATCAACACCGCGAACGCCGTTGAACTCGAGCAATTGCCGGGCGTGGGGCCGTCGACAGCCAAGGCGATCATCGAATACCGAGAAAAAAACGGCGGCTTCGTCGTGGTCGAAGATTTGTTGAAGGTTCGCGGCATCGGGCCGGCAAAACTTCGCGAAATGTTGCCGCGCGTGCGGGTTAGTTAGCGCGAATATTCAGAGAACGCCAATAAAAACCGCGGCGAGTGCGAGCGAAAAGAGCGAACCGAGAATGCAACCGATGGCAAGCGGCGAGAACTCGCGACGCCATTCGGGCCAACTGGCGATTACCGCACGCATCGCGCGCAGGCTGGCAAAGTGACCGATCGCCCACCACAACAACATGCTTGTCGCGAAGCTGAACGCATAACGCGAGAAACCGCCAGCGGCGGGAACGCCGAACAAAGGCATTGTCGGCAGGGCGAAAAATGTCAACAAGAAGCCGAGAGCCCCGGTGAGCGCACCCGGAAGAAACAAGAGAATCAAACCGATTGCGAGCACGATCATGGCGAGGGCGACCGCGGTGACGCCGCCGCGCCTGCGCAGCCGGTTTCGATGGGCGACAATGCCGTCGGGTACGACACGGAGTTGTCGCGATGTCGTTCGTGAACTGTCGGCCATGACTACATCGTATGATGCGCGTCGCGCCGACTGGATGACCGTGTTTTTTGTCAGTACCTATCTGGTAGCCACACGAGCGCCGCTACAAACATCGATCGCCATTCTGATTCTGTTTTCGATCGTGATGTTTGTTTTGGTGAAATTATCTCGACTGGCAAATGTCGTGGCTCTAGCGCTGGTTTTGTTGTTGATGTTCGGTCTCTTGAATTCACGCCACGCCCAAGCCGAATTGCACGATGTCGAGTTGGGGCCCTATTCGGGGTTGGCGACGATAGTCAGCGACCCGCGACAGGTTGGTGCGGCGACCGAGGTGGTGATCGCCATCGGACCGGATCGTCACATTGTTTTCGCCTACGGGCGGCCAAGTTGGCGCATAGCGGGGGCGAAAGTAGGAGAGCGGATCTTCGTCGATGGACATCGCGAATCGATCGAGCACGACCGACATGCCCGTTACTATTCGCGGCACATCAAGGGTCTGTTTCAAGTGACGCAAGTCGGCGAAACGAGACTGCCTGCTTCACCGCTGTTGCGCAGCGCCCAGCGAGTTCGCGATCTTGTGGCCAAATCGGCCGACTCTTTCGATTTCGCGGACAAAACACTTTTCACGGGCTTGGTGATCGGAGACGACACCCGGCAGCCGAAGGCGATGACCCAGGCGTTTCGCGATTCGGGTTTGGCGCACCTCGTGGCGGTCTCGGGACAAAATGTCGCCTTCGTGTTGGCCGCGGTCTCGCCGTTGCTTTCGCGACTTGATCGCAAATCGCGGGTCGTGGTGACGATGATGATCTTGTTTTGGTTCGTCGTGATCACCCGAGTCGAACCGAGCGTTGTTCGCGCGGCGATCATGGCGGGTTTGGCGTATTTGTCGGTGGCGATCGGGCGGCCGACGCGAACCTTGCGGTTGATCGCGTTGACGGTGCTTGTCGCGGTGATCGTCGATCCGTTGTTGGCATGGTCGATCGGGTTTTATATGTCGGTGGGGGCGACGCTCGGGTTGTGCGTCGGTGCCGCACCGTTGACGAAGGTCATCCCTGGACCAAGATGGTTGGCGCAACTCGTTGCGGCGACAGTCGCCGCGCAAATCGGTGTGATGCCCGCAGTATTGACCGTGTTCGGCCTGCCGTCGGCGACGGGAATCATCGCCAATGTCTTGGCCGTGCCCGTGGCCGGCATGGTGATGTTGGTCGGGCTTCCGATGGCGGTGCCGTCGGGTTTGATGGTCGGCGGCAGCCTCAATTTTTTGGCGACGATTTTGATGTGGCCCGTGCGGGTCGGGGTTCGTTGGGTTTGGTGGGTGGCGACGGTTTTCGCCGAATTGAGATTGACGGGCGCGATAAATGTCGCGCTGTGGGTCGCGCTTTTGTCGGCTCTCTTGGCGATGCGACACCGAAGTTCTAGTTTGGTGGCGTGACTATTCATCTCGTGACGGGCTCGGATCCGCGGTTGATCTCCGACAAGGTGAGCGAGATCACCCGCGAATTGATCGCCTCGATGGAGACCAAAGAGAGCCGCAGCACGATTCTTGAGACGCACGACGCCGGCGCGGCAAGTTCGCCCGAGCGCGAAGAGGCGATTCGAAAAGCGGTGGCATCGGCCGAGACGATGTCGCTTTTCGGCGAGGAGCGCGTCGTGGTGCTGCGCGAAATATCAGAGGCGACCGTGGCCGAGTTGGCGAGCCTCGTCGAATATCTGAAGCACCCGTCGGAGAGCACGCACCTGGTTTTGAGCGCCAGCGGCAAACTGCCGAAGTCGATTTCAGACGCGTTGAAGCGCAGCGGCGCGACGACTTTGGCGACTTCGCCGCCCGATCGACGGCAAGATCTGGTGACCTGGTTTCTCGAGCGGTTCGGCGAATCTGGTCTGACCCTCGAGATCAGCGCGCTGAACCAGATAATCGACTGGCTGGGCGAAGACCAGGCACGGTTGCCCGGGTTGATCGACATTCTTGTTTCGACATACGGCACCTCGCGCAAACTGACCAGCGAAGAAGTGACGGCGTTCTTGGGCGACGCGGGCAGCGTCAAGCCATGGGACTTGACCGATGCGATCGACGCGGGCGATTCACCGAAGGCGATCGACATGCTGCATCGCATGACCAGAAGCGGCGAGTATCACCCGCTGCAGGTGATGGCGCTGTTGAACACCCACTACACGAAGTTGATGCGCCTCGACGGCCCCGAAATTCAGTCGCCGCAACAGGCGATGACGCTCATCGGCAGCAAGAGCGATTTTCAGGCCAAGAAATACCTGAACCAATATCGACGACTGGGCTCGACCGGCGTGGGTCAGGCGGTGCAGATGTTGGCGCGAGCCGACCTTGATTTGCGAGGCGGCAAAGATTTGGGCGAAGAACTGACGATGGAGATCTTGGTGGCCAGACTTTGCCGAATGGGTACGACGACCAGGTCGTCGCGCGCTACTTCGCCGAAGCGGCGTTGAGTTTGCGCATCAGGCGGCTCTTGCGACGAGCGGCCTGACGTGGGTGAATCGTTCGATTTGCGGCGGCTTTGTCGAGGCGCTTGACGGCCAGACGAAGGGCTTCTTTGTTCTCGGGTGTGCCAGCCGTCTCAACGGCGTTCTTGATGCGGGTGCTGATCTCGCTGCGAACTGCCTTGTTTCGCTTTGTTGCTTTCGCGTTGGTGATGATGCGCTTTTTTTGCGATTTGATATTTGCCACACCGCAAGGCTAACAGCGGGTGAGGCCTTGCCAAACATGAGCCGAGTAGAATTTGCAGAAATCTCGCGCGCGGTTCGGGCATGACCTAGCGAGTCGAGATCTCGGAGAAACGGCGCAATGGATTTATCTCGAATACGAAATTTTTCGATCATTGCGCATATCGACCATGGCAAGTCGACTCTGTCCGACCGAATTCTTGAGATGACCAAGGCGGTCGACGCCCGCGAGATGCGCGCGCAATACCTGGACAGCATGGATCTCGAGCGCGAGCGGGGCATAACGATCAAGGCGCAAAACGTGCGGGTCGACTGGAAAGACAGCACCCTGCACCTGATCGATACGCCGGGACATGTCGACTTTGGTTATGAAGTGAGCAGGTCTTTGGCGGCTTGCGAGGGGGTCGTGTTGGTCGTAGATGCGGCGCAGGGCATCGAAGCCCAGACTTTGGCCAACTGTTATCTCGCGCTTGAAAACAATTTGGAGATCGTCGCGGCGCTGAACAAAATCGACCTGCCGGCGGCAGACCCCGATCGTTACGCGATGGAAATCGAAAAAGTTCTGGGCATTCGAGCCGAAGATATTCTGCGAATCTCGGCCAAGACGGGTGAGGGGGTGGCCGAGTTGTTGGACGCGATCGTGCAAAGAATCCCGCCGCCGAAAGGCGACGCCGACGCGCCGCTACAGGCCCTCATATTCGACAGCCAATACGACCAATATCGCGGCGTTGTTTCGTCGGTGCGCGTGATGAACGGTCGAATGCGCAGCAACGAAAAACTTTTGTTCATGCAGACCAACGCCGTGCACGAGGCGCTCGAGGTGGGCGTGCGCCGACCCGCGCCGACACCCGTCGACGAACTGGGCCCGGGCGAAGTGGGCTATCTGATCGCGGGCATCAAAGATGTCGGCGAGGCGCGCAGCGGCGAAACCGTGACGCACGAGTCGCGACCGGCCGATGCGCCGCTCGACGGCTATAGCGACCCGAAGCCGATGGTGTTCTGCGGCTTGTTTCCGATCGAGGCCGACGACTTCGAAACCTTGCGCGAGAGTCTGCAGAAACTCAAGCTGAATGACGCGTCGATCAGTTATCTGCCCGAGTCGTCCGGCGCGTTGGGTTTCGGCTTCAGGTGCGGATTCTTGGGGTTGTTGCACATGGAAATCGTCAAGGAGCGCCTCGAGCGCGAGTTCAATCTGGCGTTGATCGCCACGGCGCCGTCGGTGCAATATCAGGTGACGAAAACAGACGGCAGCGCGACGATCTGCGACAACCCGAGCGATCTGCCGCCGACGAACTACATCAAGTCGATCGAGGAGCCGTTTTTCAAGTTGAACATAATCACCCCGAAGGACTACACGGGCACGCTCATGGATCTATGCCAGACGCGACGCGGCGAACTCGACAAACTCGAATATCTTTCGCCCGAACGCGTCGAGATGCACTATCTGATGCCGCTGGCCGAAGTGGTGGTCGACTTCTTCGACCAGATGAAGAGCAGGTCTCAGGGTTATGCGAGTCTCGACTACGAGTTGCACGGGTATCGCGAGTCTGACCTCGTAAAAGTCGATCTGTTTCTCAACGGCATCGCCGCGGACGCGTTCAGCACGATCGTGCATCGCGAGAAGGCCTACGACTACGGCCGGCGGATGTGCGAAAAACTCAAAGAGTTGATTCCGCGGCAGATGTTCGACGTGCCGATTCAGGCGGCGATCGGCGGCAAGTTCATCGCCCGCGAAACCGTGAAGGCCAAGCGCAAAGACGTCTTGGCCAAGTGCTACGGCGGCGACATTTCGCGCAAGCGCAAGTTGCTCGAGAAACAAAAAGAAGGCAAGAAAAAGATGAAATCGATCGGTCGGGTCGAGATACCCGGCGACGTGTTCATCTCGGCGTTGAAACTAGACGGCTGACGACCTTGACCGAAGTCGTCGACCAGAAGCACGCGAGCGTTTTTCGCTCGCTGAAATATTTCAACGCCCGTTTGTTCTTTGTCGGCTTGTTGCTGTCGAACATCGGCACCTGGTTGCAGTTGACGGCCTCGTCGTTGCTGATTTATCGGCTGACAGGAAACGCGGCCGATCTCGGCTACAACGTGGCGTTTCAGTTCTTGCCGATGTTGCTGCTCGGCACATGGTGCGGGGCGTTGGCCGACCGTCACAACCGACGACGCATCGCGTTGATCTCGCAGGCGCTGTTGGCGGTGCAGGCATTGTTGTTGGGCGTGCTCGATCTCTCGGGCGTGATCAATGTGTCGATGGTCTATGCGTTGTCGTTGCTGCTGGGCATCATCGGCGCGTTCGATAATCCCGCGCGGCGGGGTCTGGTCACAGAACTGGTGCCACAGGAAGATTTGCCGAACGCGATGTCGTTGAACACGGCGGTGATGACCGGCTCGCGCATCTTTGGTGCGGCGATTGCCACCGCCTTGATCGGGCCGCTCGGAACGGGGTGGTTGTTCATCCTTAACGGTCTCTCATACGCCGCCATGATCTACGGTCTCACGGGTTTGCGCAAGGCCGAGATGTATCCGGCGACCGTGCGACCCGCGGGTGGCTCGCCGGTGCGCGAGGTTTTCTCGTATGTCGCCGGCAATCGCCGGTTGCTCACAATGTTCTTGGTCTATGTGGTCGTCAGCACCTTTTCATTCAATTTCGGTGTTGCGTTGCCCAAACTCGCCGACCTGAATTGGGGCGACGACCGGGCGTTCGGATGGTCGATGTCGGTGATCGGTATCGGCAATTTGATCGGCGCGTTGTTGACGGCTCGCCAGCGGGTGGTTTCGCTGCGGTGGTTCGTCGGCAACATCGCCCTGCTCGGTGTGGCGAGCATCGGCATGGCGTTCGCGACGAACTATTGGATCGCATTCTTGTGGAGCGTGCCCCTAGGTATCGGCGGGGCGGCGATGATCGCAGCGGGAAATGCAATCAGCCAGCAAGAGTCGCCACCCGACATGCGCGGCCGGTTGCTGGCGCTGACGGCCGTCGCATTTTTGGGCAGCACGCCGATCGGCGGACCAATAACGGGTTTGATCGCCGACATGTTCTCGCCCGAGTGGTCGCTGGCGTACGGAGGAGTGATTGCCCTAGGTTGTGCGGTGGTCGCCGCGTTGGCGTGGCGATAGAGAATAAAACGAGCAAAAATCATGGCGGGCCAACATAATGACTAACTCGGTGATGTGGTTTCGTCGCGACCTGCGACTTGAAGACAACCCCGCGCTGGTGGCGGCGGCCCGCGTCGGTGATGTCACGCCGCTGTTCGTGCTAGATCCGATTTTTCTCGAGCGCTCTGGAGCGCCCCGACTGGCATTTTTGTATAGATCGTTGCGTGAGTTGAACCGCGAGATGAACGGCGCTCTCGTGGTGCGAACGGGCGACCCGATAAATGAGGTGGCGAAGGTCGCCAAGCAAGTCGGGGCGACGGAGGTCTTCGCGGCCAAAGACTTCGCCCCGTACGGTCAAAAACGCGACGCCGAAGTCGAAA
>Ga0194128_10004495_pt1 | contig 20366 bp, 14 predicted proteins | sample TA2KigCa65mmetaG_FD_148650 | JGI IMG/M metagenome (GOLD analysis project Ga0194128, IMG submission 148650) | Freshwater microbial communities from Lake Tanganyika, Tanzania - TA2015037 Kigoma Deep Cast 65m | ecosystem: Environmental > Aquatic > Freshwater > Lake | place: Tanzania: Lake... | reverse complement strand
AAATATATTGTTTCCCACGAAGGGTTCCGGTATTTTGAATTTTATAGTCTCTACCATGATACATCCAATTTTATAGACCAAGTATATATCACCGAAAAAAAGGATTTTGACCATGCCAGTTATGTAGCTTTTAAAGTACTGCAGGTAAAAAAGATTCAAGGCAATCATCATATTTGAATAAATAAAACTGATTGTGCTCAATCATATCGCCCTCAGTATTTATTCACAATTAGAATATCATGCTGTTTAATTCTATATCCTTTCTCATCTTTCTGCCCATTGTCTTCTTCCTCTACTGGCTGAACATTCAGCGAAAAGAAAGATGGCAAAATGCCGTATTGTTATTCGCTAGCTACATTTTCTACGGCTGGTGGGATTGGCGCTTTCTCTTATTACTTGCCTTCTCCACATTATTGGACTATCTCGCAGGTATGGCAATTGAAACTACTACCTGGGAAGGAAGAAAAAAACTCATCCTCTGGACGACTGTTATACTCAATTTGCTTATCCTTGGATTTTTTAAGTATTTCAATTTCTTTATTAGTTCTGCAACATCTTTACTTGAGACACTCGGCTTTCAGGTCAACCCCTGGACCCTTAATATCATACTGCCGATTGGAATCTCGTTCTATACATTTCATGGTCTCTCGTATGTGATAGATATTTATTTTGGCAGAATTCGGTCGATTAATGACCCTTTTGTGTATAGTGTTTTTGTCTGCTATTTCCCCCTCCTCGTGGCAGGACCCATAGAGCGGGCCACCCACCTTCTTCCTCAATTACAAAAGAGAAGGACTTTCGATTATCATATGGCCATCGATGGTTTTCGTATCATCCTGTGGGGCTTCTTCAAAAAATTGGTGATAGCAGATTTAGTGGCAGTAGAGGTTGATCGAATATTTCAGGATCATACCATTTATGGGGGTGTGGCACTCATCTTAGGGAGTATCTATTTTGCCATACAGGTATATGCTGACTTTAGCGGTTATACCGATATCGCACGGGGCGTTTCAAGGTTATTTGGCATCGAGGTATTAGAGAATTTCCGTTCACCATATCTCAGCCGTTCGATCCCTGAATTTTGGAGCCGCTGGCATATCAGTTTGTCCTCCTGGCTGAATGATTACGTGTTTACACCAATCGCCATTGAATGGAGGGGTATGGGTCGGCATGGCATCATGCTAGCAGTCATGATCACATTTATCATATCGGGTCTATGGCACGGTCCGGCCTGGCATTTTGTTATCTGGGGCGCTTTACACGGGTTGTATTACTTACCTCATGTCTATCGTAAAAAGGGGGTTAGGAGTTTAGCGGTAAAAAGCCAGGGTGCCTTTTCCTGGAAGGATCTACCTGCCATCCTGCTGACTTTTTCCTTGGTCTGTATTGGTTACGTTTTTTTCAGGTCAGTTGACCTCCAGCAGGCAATTGATTATTTTTCAGGCATGGCCTCACACCCATGGTCACTTGGAGGTTATTTCGTAAAGTGGAATATCAATCTTTTATTGCTGTCTAGTATCCTGATTGACATCTTGGCGCAGAAGGGTTATTTTTCAGGGCGTTATAATACTTTCTTTTTATTGTTGGAGTCCCTCATCTTGGGTCTACTGATTTTTACGGTCGGAAATTTTGGAAGTGTAGAATTCATCTATTTCCAATTCTGAGAAGTATGAAAAGATTTGTCGGTCAAATATTCATTATCATTATATCAATTCATGTCTTGCTCATTTTGACAGACATTTTTTATACTTGGACGCTTTCCCAGGTTCCAGTACATGGCATTTCAAAAAATCAGAAAGTTGATTATATCATTGCTGGAGATTCACGTACGCTTCCGTTGAGGGCACCCTATGTGTCTTTCGTGACCGGGAAAAAAGTACTTAATTTTTCTTCTCCCGCATACGTTCTCGATGATATCATCGAACTACTATATTTTTTCTTCCGTTCAGGGAACAAAGCCGATAAGATAATTTTACAGGTAGATCAAAAATTTGGGTCCAGACTGCAGAGTAAAAAACAGTTTATTTATCAGCCATATCTTTTCCGAGAGCAATGGATACAAGCCAGATATCCATTTCGCTTTTATGCTGAAAATAATAAGAATATCACCCCCTCCCTTGTTTTGAACAGCTTCAAAAAAATACTCTCGGGCTTTGATTTCAATGAGTATTTGGATACTGTAAATATCAAAATGAACCATTACGTTGTCAATCCTAGGCTTGATGTAGATTTCACGCAGGATCATCTTAGAATCGAGAATATCATCACTCTAAAGAACTATTTGCTGCAAAATGGTGTGCAGGAACTAATCCTTTATTCGCCACCATATATTCCTGCCTGGGGAGAGACGCAGGCAGATCAGCATCATTTCAAGAAGGCCATTGCCAAATCTGGCATCAAGTACTACGACCTATCCAACATCTATAAGGATACTATCTATTTTAAAGATCAACTGCATGTGCGTAATTCAAAAGATATGGAGTATACCCGATTGGTCTCCTCCATCCTCTTCAAGGTTCCATAATGTCTTTCAGTAATTAGGCGCTTCTGACCAGACCTTTCTTTGAGTAGAACATAAGCTCCATATTTTTTGACATACAAGATGCTGAACACCGGCCCGATTTATGTATTAACCGAATAGTATTAATAGAGGCAAATTTTCAAGGAGAACGGCGCTCTCCGACTTCGACGGGAAAATACACTACCCCACCTATCCCTATGCTTTATGAGTCTTATTATTTCTTACTTTAGTTTAATAAACACATTTTCCTCATTATGTGGTGGCGATTTTTTCTGGCCATGCTGTTTGGGGGACTTTGTTGGTACCTATACAGTGTTTTCTCGACGGCTATTGATATGCCTGCAGGGGTTGCTCATGCCTATGATTTGTTACCAGATGATATAGACTTTAACCGTGACGTCAAGGGTATTCTCTCCGATAAATGTTTTTCCTGCCATGGACCCGATATAGCCAAGCAGAAGGCCGACCTCCGACTGGATATTTCATCTTTTGCCTATAGTAAGGTTACGGAGTCGGGACGCAAGGCCATCCGCCCGGGCAGTCCAGCCGCCAGTGAAATGGCTCATCGGATTCTAAGTACAGACCCCGAGTACCTGATGCCCACACCTGCATCCCACCTCATGCTGACAGATTATGAAAAGGCCGTACTGCTGAAGTGGATTGCTCAAGGAGCCAAATACAAACCCCACTGGGCCTTCGTCCCGGCAGAAAAACCCAAGGTACCATCTGTGCAGCAAAAGGACTGGCCCTGCAACGATTTGGATCGATTTATCCTCCATACGCTAGATGAAAAAGGGCTTAAGCCCGCGCTTGAAGCGGACCGGGAGACCCTGATCCGACGCTTGAGTTTTGATATCAGAGGCTTCGGACCCTCTATTGATGAGATCGACGCATTCCTCTCCAATAAGGCCCCCAATGCCTACGAACAGCTGATCGATCGCTGGCTCGCCAGTCCTCACTATGGGGAGCGGATGGCTGCCTACTGGCTCGATGTGGCTAGGTTTGCAGACAGTCATGGCTATCTTGACGATAAGCATCGCGATATGTCACCCTGGCGCGACTGGCTCATCAGTGCCTTCAACAGAAACATCCCCTATGATCAGTTTGTGACCTGGCAGCTTGCCGGTGACCTTCTGCCCAATGCCACGCAGGAGCAGGTCCTGGCCACCGGCTTCAACCGCAACCACAAGCAAAACTCAGAGGCAGGCATCATCGAAGAAGAATACCGTGTCGAGTATGTGACCGATCGGACCAATACGCTGGGGACAGCCTTGATGGCCATGACCCTTGGCTGTGCTAAGTGTCATGACCATAAGTACGATCCTGTTTCGCAAAAGGATTACTACTCGCTTTTTGCATTTTTCAACAGCACTTTTGAGAAGGGCAGCCCCAACTACGGAGGAGCCGATGTCGTACCTGGCCCCACCGTACGACTCTCGACTCCTGAGCAGGATCGGGCCATAGCCCATTGGAAGGCTGAGGTACTTCGGCTAGAAAAAGCCGACGAAATACAGTTCCAATCGCATAGGGTGCATCAGGCCGGACTGCCAGACATGGCCATCGCCGCCTCTCTGTCTTCCAAAATTGTCGCCCACCTCGACTTCGACCTTGCCACTGCCAAAGATTCCGCCACCGGGGTCTTCCGCAATGGTTGCGATCCGCTGGCAGGAGCCAAGTACCGGAAAGCCGAATTTGGCAAAGGTGTGAACGGCAGGTCGCTCCGCTACAATGACCAAACACTGGCCAACATTCCTGCCCCGAAGACCGGCTACTACGAACGTCACGACCCCTTCTCCCTCGACATCTGGATCAAGCCCAACCGGCGCGACCCCAAGGCCACCGTCCTCTATCATTCCGAGAATCATCGCTATGGCTATCAGGGATGGGACCTGCTAATGATGGAGAACAAGCCTATGTTCCGCCTTGTCCATAGCTACCCGCACGATGCTGTGAGCGTGGTATCCCGGGTGGAGTTGGACTCGGTACGCTGGAACCATGTCGCTGTGGTATACGATGGCAGTAGCCGCGCCGCCGGGGTAAGCCTCTATATCGATGGCAGGCCCGTACCCTTGGCGGTCGAGTACGATCATCTCTACAAGAATATCCGACAACGCTACAGCAACCACAAATACAGTCTCCCCGGCCTCAACTTTGGGGAGAAGGCCTTGGACAAGACGATGCCCGGCGGAGAAGTCGATGAATTTCACTTGTTTGACGGCAGGCTCACACCTCGCGAGGTCTCGCACCTCTATGCCCTCAAGCCCTTCTCAAAGGGCCTTTCACACAAAATATCCGACACGACAGACCTGCTACGAGCACGCGTCATGCTCAATGCCCTATACGATACGCTGAAGGAGTCTATGGTCATGGGCGACCTGCCCCGGCCACGTAAGACCTTTCTATTGAAGCGCGGCAATTACGACATACACGGGGAGGAGGTAAATCCTTCCACGCCTACTGCCATCCTACCATTCCCTGAGCACCTTCCGCGCAACCGCCTGGGGCTGGCCCGATGGTTATTTGATGATCGAAATCCTCTCACGGCCCGTGTCGCCGTCAACCGCATCTGGCAGCTGGTCTTCGGAAAAGGCATTGTGTCGACCTCCGACGACTTCGGCAGTCAGGGCGCACAGCCGTCACACCCCGAACTGCTGGACCACCTTGCTGTGTGGTATCGGGAACATGGCTGGGATACGAAGGCGCTGCTGAAGTACATCCTCACAAGTGCTACCTATCGACAGTCAGCCACAACGGATATGAATACCCGAAGGGCAGACCCCGACAGCCGCTGGCTCTCTCGACATCCCCGTTATAGATGGCCTGCTGAGATGTTGCGCGACAACGCGCTGGCAGCCGCGGGACTGCTATCCATGAAGCTCGGAGGCCCCAGCGTATACCCTTACCAGCCGGCCGGCCTCTGGGAAGAGCTGAGCGATAAATCATGGCGATATCAGTATGAGGCATCTTCTGGCGAGGATCGCTTCCGTAAGAGCATCTATACCGTACGTAAGCGCACCAGCATCGTGCCTTTCCTGCAGATCTTTGACGCGCCAGACCGAAACTTTTGTACTGTCCGACGGACGGTTTCCAGTTCTCCGATGCAGCCGCTGGCGATGCTGAACGACCCCCAGATCTATGAGGCTGCTCGTTTTATCGCACTTCGCATGCAGCGGGAAGGCGGGTCGACGCTGGGCAACAAGCTGGAGTTTGGCTTCCGCCTGATAACAGGAAGGAAGCCCTCACAGGCCGAATCCCACCTCATGCAGCAGATGTACAGCGATGTGCTGCAACGGCTGAAGGCTGCCCCGGACAAGGTGAAGGCAAGACTTTCCGTCGGTACGGAAGTTGCCCAGACCGATGACCCGCTGAGCCTTGCATGCCTTGCCGAAGTCTCTCATTCCTTGATGAATACGGATGAGTTCCTGACCCGAAAATAAGCGTATGATGGAGGAGCAGTATCTAAGACGACAGTCGGCGCACCGACGGGATTTTCTAAAGGGCTCGGCCCTCGGGCTGGGTAGCATCGCCCTGCAAGGGCTGTTGTCTTGTGGTCGGGCAAGGGATAAGGTAGTCTCTCCCGCGACTGCTACAGACGATGTGAATCAACCCCTCGTACATCCCCATTTCCTTCCCCGTGCCAAGCGCGTCATCTATCTTTTTCAGGCGGGCGGCCCTTCGCAGATGGAGCTGTTCGACTACAAGCCCCGGCTCTATGCAATGCACGGGCAGGAGATTCCCGAGTCGGTCGTCGGCAAGAACCGCATCTCGGGCATGGTGAGCAATCAGTATAGCTTCCCATTGGCGATGCCGGCCGCTGACTTTAGCCGTTGGGGCGCGAACGGGACATGGATGTCGGAACTCATCCCCCATACGGCTTCCATCGTAGACGATCTCTGCGTCGTCCGATCTATGTTTACCGAGCAGATCAACCACGAGCCGGCTGTCATCTTCACGCAGACCGGCAACCAGCTTAGCGGAAGGCCCTGCATGGGCTCCTGGCTGAGTTACGGGCTTGGTAGTCTCAATGAAAACCTGCCCGCCTTCATCGTCATGCTCTCCAAGGGTGGCGGCGACCAGCCCATCTCCAACGCATCCTGGAGCAACGGTTTCTTGCCCTCCCATCATCAAGGGGTACAGTTTATGTCGACCCAAGAGCCCGTGCCCTATCTGAACAACCCTGACGGGGTCGACCGAATGGACAGGCGTCATGCCCTCGACTACCTCCGGCGCTTCGACAGTCTGCAGAACAACCTATGGCAGGATCCTGAAATAGAAAGCCAGATCCGCCAACACGAGATGGCGTATCGCATGCAGATGGCCATACCAGAGATCACGGATCTGTCAGATGAGCCGCAGCATATATTGGATATGTACGGCCACGATGTACTCAAGCCCGGCACCTTCGCACATAACTGCATCATCGCCCGCCGACTCGCAGAGCGCGATGTTCGGTTTGTACAGCTCTACCATCTGGGATGGGACCACCATGGCGGCCTGCGGTCCGGCATCCGACGGGCTACCCGGCAGACCGACCAGGCCTCCGCAGCACTCGTCAAAGACCTCAAGCAGCGCGGTCTCCTAGAAGACACCCTGGTGATCTGGGGTGGAGAGTTTGGGCGTACAAGCTTCTCTCAAGGGAAACTCACCCAGGAGGGCTTCGGCCGCGACCACCATCCCGGTGCGTATACCATCTGGATGGCCGGAGGCGGCACTAAGGCCGGACTTGTCTATGGCGAGACAGACGATTTCGCGCACAACGTGGTGAAGGACCGGGTGCATGTCCACGACTTCCAGGCCACTATCATGCACCTGCTCGGCATCGACCACGAGCGATTTACGTTTAAGTCGCAGGGGCGGCGCTACCGACTGACAGACGTCTCAGGAACTGTCGTAGGACCGCTCATCGCCTGACCTCGTGTCTCAGGGCTTTGATACCACACGCATCGCCCTTGGCACGGCCGGCCTTGCCGGTCTTTGGGGACCCGTAGATCGGAGGGAAGCGCTGCGCACCATACACATGGCATTGGAGGCCGGTATCCTGCACCTTGATACAGCCCCGGCTTATGTAGATGCGGAAGGCGAAGGCGCCGTCGGCCAGACGGTTATCGATGCCATAGGAGGTCTGTATCCCACGGGCCGCCATCCCGAGTTGCGACTTCTATTCGTTCCGGGCGATGCGCAGGACCGGGGATGGGTCCTGTGGGCCACCCGCGAAAGATGGACATGCGATCAGGCAGGAAAGCAGTAGGATGAGGGGTTTCATGCGTACCGGGTTTGCAGGAGAAGGTACTGACTGCCCCTCAACCGCCCGATCCCTCCATTGGCGATTGGCTGTACCCGATTGGCATGGCTGTCCATGGACATCGAACAGCCGCCGGTGGAGGTCGGCGGCTGTCGCGTTCATGATGCGTGGATGTCAGTTGGTGTAGCCCACCGTCTTGCCGACTTCGGCATATTGCGTGTTCAGGGCCCCTTCGTTGGCGGAGGAGCCGTCGATCACGAAGGCCACGATGGCGCATTTGGCAGTGTTGGCCGTATAGGCGGCCCCTCCGTACACATTGCCCGCCACGGGCATGGTGAACGGGAAGGAATACTCGCTATTCTTCACGATCTCCTTCTGCGGGATCGCGTCGCCGAAGAGGTCGGTGGCCGTACGCCGCAGCACGCTCTTGTGCACGAAGTCGTTGATGGGACTCACCCCTCCGTAGAGATAGGGCGTCGTGCCGTACTGCGGGGAGTAGTAGTTGACCTGCGGGTGTACGAGGCCATTCTCCACCAGGGCGACCACCAGCCGCATGGGGCGCAGCGTCGTCACGTTGAACTTCACCTTCACCGTGCCGGTGATGCTGCTGCTGCTCACGCCGCTGGTGATGGAGAGACCCACGGGCGCCCACTGCTGCAGGGCCGCGTCGAGTTCGGAGTTGCTCTCCGTCCATTTGCGCCGGCGGTTCACGATGGCCGATGGATAGCCGGTGATGTTGAACTGCGTGTTGTAGGTGGGATAGTACTGGAAGTTGAATGGGTCGGTGCCTCCGCCGTGGATGCCCACGACGATGCAGCGCGGGTTGGCGGCCACGTAGTTCTCGAGCTTCCAGGCCACCCGCGTGCAGTATCCGCACCAGGTGCCGGTCACGTCCTCCACCAGCGCCTTCTGTGGGAAGGGGGAGGCGGTGCGCGCGACGACGGTCAGCGTCTTCTCGTCCGAGACGGTGCCGCTCTTCTTGGCTGTGACCTTGAACGTGCCGAGGGCGTTGGGCACGAAGTTGTTGGAGATGCTCTCCGTATCGTTCAGGAAGATGCTGCAGAAAGCCGTCACGTCGGTGCCGTTGCCGTCCTTCACGACGATGTCCACATAGTCGTATCCGTTCAATTCCACCGACTGCGTGGAGAGGGTGAGCTTGAGGGTGGCGGCGGTTGGATTGCCTCCGCCGCCGAGGTCCGTTCCTTCCTTCTTGCAGGATAGCGTGATCAGGAGGGCCGAGAAGACGGGAAGGAGGCGTCTGTCAAAGGGTCGCATGGTTTGTTTTTTGGAAGCACAAAATAAGTGTTACCGACGGCAATCCCGCCGGAGAATCCCGATAATTGGCGTAATTCGCTCACATGACGTTCCGATTCCCCATCATCCTATCGCTGCTGGCATGCCTTTCGGCGGGTGCGCAGCAGCAGTTCCCCTCCGTGCGGCTGCGCGACATGGACGGGCGCACGGTCGACTTCGCCGACCTCGCGGCCCGTGGCCGGGACACGGCCCTGGTCGTCTCCTTCTGGGCCACCTGGTGCGTGCCCTGCATCGCCGAGCTCGACAATATCACCGACGACCTGGCCGACCGGAGTCCCGACACCCCCTTCCGGCTCGTCGGCGTATCCATCGACGATACGCGCACCTCCCAACGTGTCAAGCCCTTCGTGCGCGGCAAGGGCTGGGACTTCGAGATCCTCATGGACACCAACAGCGAACTCAAGCGCGCACTCAACATCACCGACGTCCCGCACATGATGGTCATTCGCGGCGGCCGCGTGATCTACCGGCGTACCGGCTATTCCGCAGGTGCCGAGGAGGAACTCTACAAGGCCCTGCGCAGCCGCTGACCCATCCATCCTTCAATCCCCACCGGATGCCCCACTCCCGCAAAGCCTTCCAACACGTACTCCTTCTCTGCTGCATGGTGCCCTGCCTCTCGCAAGCGCAGACGCCCGGCGGGCTGATCCGCGGGCACCTCAACGGCAGCTACGAGGGTCTCGCGCAGAACTACCTCCGCGATGCCCGCATCGGTGCCGTGGTGCCGCAGGACCGCTTCGGCACCAACAGTTTCCTTAAGCTCGACTACACGCATGGCGGCTTCTCGGGCGGCCTGCAGTTCGAGAGCTACCTGCCGCCCATCCTCGGCTACTATCCCGTGCCCGTGAAGGCCGGGAGCAAGATCGTCAACCGATACGTCCGCTATGCTGAAGCGCGCTTCTCGATCACGGCGGGCGACTTCTACGAGCAGTTCGGCAGCGGCCTCATCCTCCGTTCCTGGGAGAACCGACAGATCGGCATCAACAACGCCATCGAAGGCGTCAACATCCAGGGGAATCCGACGTCATGGCTCGCCGTCAAGGCCCTCTACGGGCGTACGCGACGATTCTTCGAGCATAGTGCCGCGATCACGCGCGGGGTCGATGCCGAGGTCGACCTCACGAAACTGGCGGGATACAGCGAGCCGAAGACACGTGTCATCCTCGGCGGCAGCCAGGTCGGCAAGTACCAGGAATACACCGGTCCCGTCGACGGCTATCCCGCCACCGTCAACGCCGCCGCCCTCCGTTTCGCCCTCACCCGCAGCGATCTCTCCCTCGACGGCGAGTTCGTGTCGAAGGGGCCCGACCCGCACCTCCTCAATGCCAACCGCCGCGACAAGGGCCGCGCCTTCCTACTCAACGCGTCGTGGACGGGCAGGGACCAGGGCCTCACGGCCTCCTACCGCACGCTCTACAACATGGACTTCCAGAACGAGCGCAACGAGGAGTTCGTGACCGTCGCCCCCGTCAACTACATCCCCGCCCTCACCAAACAGCACGACCTCCTGACGAGCAACATCTACGTCTATGCGGCGCAGTTCCGCGGCGAGAGCGGCTTCCAGGCCGACTGGTTCCGGAACTTCCGACCCCGCACGCGCTGGGGCGGCAAGTACGGGATGAAGGTCAACGCCAACCTCTCCTCCTGGAGCGGACTCGATGGCAAGCGCCTCTTCACCGCCGGGCAACGGTATTTCAGCGACGCCAATATCGAAGTGCGGAAGCGCTGGTCGCGCAAGTTCGAAGGTGTCTTCCACCTGCAGCACCTCTTCTACAACACATCGGTCATACGCGTGGCCGCGGGGAAGGACATGAACGGTATCGTAGCCGCCGCCGGTGGCACCTGGAAGTGGAAGGCCATGCGGTCCGTCCGCTTCATGTTCGAACACCTCTCCACCCGCCAGGACGACGGCAACTGGGCGGCCGGACTGGCCGAACTCTCGATCGGCAACCCCTGGCTGCTCTATGTGAGTGATCTCTACAACTACGGCCGGACTGACACGCATTACTACAACCTCGGTTTCGCACATTCGACCCGTGGCCGACGCTTCAGTCTCTCCTTCGGTCGCCAGCGGCCAGGTCTCTTCTGCGTCGGCGGCGTCTGCCGTTTCGTGCCCGCGGCCTATGGTTTCACGGCAAGCTTCACGACTACGTTCTCCAACTGAACCGCTGTCTGGTTGATGCTGCTTTACGTATTGTCCGGATATCCATCTGTCTTGAGGTGGTCAGACGCTGAGTTGTCTGAACCAGGATTTCCGTGATTCCAAGACTGCGGGGGATTGACGGTTGCAGTGTCCAGGCGCGTCCCTACAAAACCTTGCTTCATCCCATCACTTCGCGAACATCTCATCCGCAAACGCGATGTACTGCTGCCAATCGTACAGCGTGACATCGTGTTTGCCCGTACGTCTATGGTAACGTACGGTAGCCCCTATGGGCTGGTTGACACCGGGTGGGGTAGGTGAGGGCAGGCCTTTCTTGCCATAAAGCGAGTAGGCCGAGCATGCATGCCAGGCGCCGAGGTATTCGCCGGTGGGGTCGGCCCAGAGGTCTTCGGCGGCGCTGGTGACATAGAGCGGACGGGGTGCGATGAGCGCCAGCAACATGTGCTGGTCGACGGGCAGTCGCTCGGGAGCGCCGTTGTATACTTTATAGGCATCTATGAACCAGTGCGGGAAGTTTGTGTTGATGCGCGTCACCGTCTCTCCAAAGTTGCGGCGGGATATCGCCGCACCGCCCTCGCCCGACTCGTTGGAGACGACCATGGCCAATCGTGTGTCGTTGGCCGCACCCCAGAGGGCACCCTTGCCCAGGCGTGAGTGACCGGTGGCGACGACCCTCATGGCATCGGCCCGGGGCTCCGTCTCCAGCCAGTCGAGGATGCGGGAGAGCCCCCATCCCCAGACAGCCAGGGCGGCCCATTCCGTTGGGCGGATGCCCAGGGATTCGGCGAGGGTGCTGCGGATGCCTGTCCGCCATCCATCGACGCGGTCGGGCTCGAGATCCTGGTACCAGGCCGTCGCCAGTCCATAGCCGTGTGCGACCAGCGTATCGACCTGCCACCGCTCCGTCTGCAAGGCGCGGGTAGCTTCTTTGTCCGGATGGAGGGAGCGCCATGTGTCCGTCACCGTTATCCCCGTGTCGGCATGCACGCTGTGGTTGCCCATGAAGTTCAGGCCGATGAAGACGGGCGCCTTCGGGACTGCGTTCGGCAGCCAGGCGACCAGGTGCAGGACCGGCCCGCCGGCATCTGATGTGAAATGAATATCAATCTCTTTCCTCGTGGCCCTTCCTCCCAGTGCCATGTTATCATCCTTCACCGACACGAAATGCATTGCCACCGGACGGCCCGGCATACGGCCGTACACATGTGTGGCGAAGAGTGAGTGGACCTCTGGCCTACGGGTTCGCTCCCACTGGCGGCTGTCGCGGATCTTCTTTCCGTCGCGGTTGCGCAGCAGCTCGGGCAATGCATGACTGCCGACCTTCGACTCGTCGTAGTTGAAATCCTGCGTGCTTGCTGCCAGTCCAAAGCCTAAGAGCACTAATATGTGACCAATGGCTCTTGCAGAAATAAAATATCGATTCTTTAAATTAAACATACCATGAAGTAAATTTTCATATAATATATGCAACATAAGTGGTGCGCACTGCATCAGCGCAAGATGGTCAGATATCCTGCCATCCGTTTGCGGCCGTTTTTCGGATCTATGATATAGTAGTACGTACCAGTAGGAATTGGGATGCCCCGTTGCGTACCATCCCATGGTTTATTATATCCAGTAGATTGGAATATCAGCTGACCGCTTGTTGAGAAGACTTCAACAAGGCAGTCTGGGTATTGATTTAGAAAGCGTACATCCCAAGTGTCATTGACGGCGTCTCCATTGGGTGTAAATGTGTTCGGCGGAGAAGGCAGTCGTAGTACGGTCATGCGCATCTCGTCTTGTGAGATGCAGGCGCCTCTTCCAGTGACGGAAAGTCGATATTCACGGTCATCTTTTGGACGTATGATGGTAGGTGTAAGTGCAGTTGGGTCGCTAAGAAAATCTTCCGGAGACCAACGGTACGAGACGATGCTACCGCTGGCAGTCGAGCCCATGCGTTTCTGTCCGTCGTCAAGAACGTAAAGGTCAGGTCCGGCATCTACCTTCGGATATGAATAAATGCGTACAGACTTCACTGAAGTGTCAGAAAGGCATCCGATGGAGGTCTTTACAAACAGCGTAATCTGGTAAGTACCTTCTGTCTGGTAACGATGCTGCCGTGTAGATGTATTTGCTGTAAAACCGTCGCCAAGGCTCCAGTACCATTCTAAAATGCTTCCGTAGCCAGCAATACTACTATCCCGGAGCTTTACTTCTATGCCTGTACATGCGGAATCATCGCTATAAAATCGAGCATTGGGTCTGTCGAAGATATCGGAGAAATTGCGTGTCAAGGAATCCCGGCAGCCTGGCTGGCTGGTGGCGAATAGCGTAACTGGGTAGTTTCCCTTCGCATAGTATGTATGCTTTCCATCCCGAGCCATCGAGCCTCCAGGCGCAGCCGGGTCTCCAAAATTCCATTGATAAGCCAGGGGAGCATCACTGTTGTGGGCGATTGTAGTGCTGTTGGTAAAGACGGCTGCAGCCACCGGCAGGCATACCTGTGGGAGCGAGAAGGATGGCTTTGGCAGAGGTCTGATCTTCAGGGTGCTGTCGAAAGGAGTTGAAGTGCAGCTATATTCTGAAGTTACGGATAGACGTACACGATAATCTTTCCAATCAGTGTACACATGTCTGTGTACGCCACCTGTTGTAAGGGTATCAGGTTGGGAACCGTCCCCAAAGTCCCAAACCCATCGGGTGATTAATCCCGTTGTAGGAGAGGACCGGTCTATGAAGGGAATAATGTTGCGTTCGCAAAGGGTGTCGGCCGGTCTAAAGCCAGCTATGGGTAAGGGCCATACTCGGATGGGCATCCATTGCGAGTCGCGACATCCTTGTGGTGTAACCAATCGGTAAATGATCGGATGCAACCCCACACCCGCCTGTGAGGGATCGAGCCAACCGGTCATGCTAACCCCTGGTCCGGAGAAGATGCCAACGCCCGGCACGTTCGGGTTGAAACTGGTTTGTGTAATCTGTCGGCCCGGAGCATTGAGGCAGATACTAGGCAGGCTGTCGAAGCGAATTTTCGGGCTGGCGAGCACCGTGACCGACTTCGTCATCGTTTTGCTGCACGAGGAGGCGTCCCCCGAATATGCCCGCAAGGTGATGTTGACGTTTTTGGACATGGGTGTTTGGAAGTCGGGGTATCTGTAGGCATAGACTTTGCCCACATAAGGGTCCTCGTCGGTTGTCTTGATCGAGGGGTCGGCTACATCCCATAAGACCTCTAGGCGAGTGATATCACCAAAGTCTACCAGCGAGAGGTTGCGGATGCGTATCGAGTCGTTTGAGCAGAGCGTGTCGGGCCGAAGGATAATGAAATTGGGCAGTGGGTTGCTGCCGTTTACCTTGAAAGTCTGTGTCAGGGAGTCTGTACAGCCTCGAGAATCGACGATGAGCTTCACGGAGTATAAGTCCGACTTCCGGTACTTCACGGCGGGGTCCTTCTCGGTGGTGTTGGTGTTAGTGAAGACTGGCCCTGGACTGACCGGCGTCGCGCCAGCGTTGAAGTCCCACCGGTAGGTGAAAGCATTGAACCCATCCGGACTTCGGGTGGTGTCGATGAAGCGGGCACTGGCGTCGTCCAAGCACACTTTGGGCACGATGAATCCTGGCTTAGGAAAGGGGGTGACGGTGAAGCCGGCTGCGCGGAAGGTGTCGCTCACACAGCCCGTTTGTGATTCGACAACGAGCCGAATGTCCTTGGCACCCCAGGTGTTGTAGGAGGTTGACTGTGGGGTGGGATTGTTGAATTCTCGGAATCCGCCGCCGTCGGCCAGGTCCCATCTCCACTTCACGATCGTGCCCTGTATGATGGTAGAGGCGTCGGAGAGGGTGAGTGTCTTGTTCACGCAGGTGACGGCGGGCGTGAGGTAGCGCGCCTGCGGCACGGCGGAGAGGAGGAAGCTTTTGGCCGTATCATCGGACAGGCATCCTAGGGCGGACCGTACGCGAAGGCTAACGGAGTGTCTGCCCGGCTGGCCGAATCGTATGCGTGGCTGGAAGGCTGCTGTCGTGTCCATGACTCCTTTGGGTCCGAAGTTCCAGAGGGCTCGGATTGTTCCACTGGAGAGGTTGGTGAATCGGGCACTGTCGGTTTCGCAGCCATTTGTTTGTATGGTGAAATCAGCGTTGGGTTGATCGATGGATATGCGGATCGACTTGCTGGATACGCCGCAACCTGCAGTGGTGGTTGTGACTGTATAAACGCCAGTGTCGCGTACGGTGAAGGAAGGAATTCGAAGGGTCATATCGCTGCTTGAGAAGTTGTTGGGGCCTACCCATGCATATGTTGTGGCTTCGAAGCTTTGTGCACGCAGTGCCAGTGGGGCCTTATAGCAGAACACGATAGAATCCCGCACATCTAAGAGGGGCCTGTTCGGATCAAGGAAGTTGATCAGGTTCGGGCTGAACTCGGAAAAGTAACCATATTTCGTGGTTGTGATATAGGTTCCCTGAATCACACCGATATGGAACTTGCCCGCAGTATTTTCTATCACAACGGGGCTGTTTGTGCCTGCGACACTGGTAGGCACCGAGAGTCGAGCTACAGACCATTGACCGCTTGTACCAGGTACCGGCTGGAACTGGGTCGCATCGATCCAGGTATTGGAGCCGTTGAGTAAGAAACTATTTACAATCGATGAAGGGGATAGTACATTGAGGTAGAAGTTCTGGCTGGCGGAGGCGCGGGTAATGTTTACTTGTGTTGAGCCCGTGCACTTGATGGAGGGGATGACAGCGCCTCCCAACTCACAGCCGATGCCTGTGATGTGGAAGACCTGGACAGGCTTGCTGGATTGAACATAGGTAGACAACGCAGAGAGTTGTCCTTTGTAGACATCCCCCCGTTGGACAAGGTTGGCGACTATCACGCCGTCTACGGATATGATGGTGTTATCCTGAGTGGCAAAAACGTAGTACGCGTCAGGGTTTGATGCGAGGTAACCTTTGGTGAGGATATATTCCTTGCCGGCAATTGCGTCGGGGATGAGCTGGTCGCCAGCCGTATCCCCACAACTTTGGCCAGGTAGGAATATGGAGTCATCTTTGGTGGAAATGGCTATGGGCTTGTTGGATCGAATCATTGTACCCCCTGGCTTTAGTGAGCCTACAGAGGATGCCGACGACAGTACGTAGGTCTCTCCCCGATTCAGCGAGATGATGAAATCCAAGGGCTGCCCTGTCAGTAGGTTGCGAGCTGTCACTGAAACTTGTGTCCCATCCTGCGTGGCAAGCAATATGATGTCTGCTGTATAGTTGACTGTGGCGGTGCTGGGCCTGTTGGGAAAATCCATTTGTAATGGCACGGTGAATTCCTTCCCAAGGGCATTCAGGCCTTTGAGGGCGTAGAGGTCGCTGTTCCTGTCGTGGTTGATGTCGTAGTATACCGAGATGCGATTGTTCGCGACGATGTACAGTCCCTTCTTCAAAACAGTGTTTACCGTGCCGTTTTCAATGAGGTCGATGAATGGCGTCAAGTCTACCGAGGTAGAGCTGTTTGCGGGGAGGGTAACGACCAAGGGTATGAAGCTGCTGTTGGCAGGTATGGAGACGGTGACGGTTGCAGGGTTGTCGGCAGAGGCGATCCGGAGAAGGATGGGTCGGTCGCCATGAGTTTGTTGAAGGTCAGGAGCGGCGAACCAGAATTCGGTATCAGACTGCCCATGAGCTTGCCATACGCTAAGGCTGGCAAGGAGGGTTAAAAGGGCTTTTCTAAAAATTACCATGTGGTGCACCTTTGGGCTGGGCCGCTAATAGCAACAACTACCTACTTCTCATGGTATGCTAGGACTAGGGCTCTGGTTTTATTTATGTTCGGGCGTATTGATTTTTTGACATATAAGTCAAGGTCATACTTATAAAAGAAAGTTACTGTAAAAAAGGAGGCAACATGAGGGTTGCCTCCTTTTTTGTAGTCCATAAGAGTTTGATATCAAATAAAATAGCGCATAATATTCATGCAATTAAGTAAAATTCGAAATCTGTTTTATTCGAGAATTGAGGGATCGAAACATATATACAAAAAATATCTCATTTCAGTTTTGAGCAATTAGTTAATGATTTATTAACGTAGTAGAAACAATTTCCTAATATGACAGGAATATTTTGCGCCCACAAAATACATTTATTTTGCGTAAGATCTATAATCTCAGCGTTGTCTTATTTATATGCTTGAGCAGCGTTGCGCAGCGTGCTAATTTTCAATTGAAAATTAAGGATATCGATAATTTAAATCTCCCTGGGGCCTCAGTACAACTCAATCCAGGAAAGTGGGGAGGCGTCACAAATCCACAGGGGGAATTATTTTTAGTTGATATGCCACCGGGTAATTATAAATTATCAATTAGTTATATCGGATTTGAGAAGTTGGAAAAAGAGATTGTACTAAAGAACGGAAACAATATCTTTTCTGAACAAATCATCAATTTGGCTGTGACTAATAGCGAAGTTGTTGTGATGGGAGATCGTTTGAAAGGTCAGTCAAAAGCACTGAGTCAGCAAAAAAATAGTGGTAACATCACAAACATTATCAGCGCCGACCAGATGGGCCGTTTTCCGGATGCAAACATTGGTGATGCGGTTAAACGGGTACCTGGTATTACGATGCAAAACGACCAGGGCGAGGCAAGAAATATTATCATAAGAGGGATGGGGCCAGAGTTTAATGCGGTAACTTTTAATGGTGAGCGCATACCATCAGCCGAAGGGGATAATCGCCGAATTCAAATGGACTTAATACCCGCCGACATGGTACAAACGGTTGAGGTGAATAAAACATTAACTGCAGATATGGATGCCGATGCAATTGGTGGTTCCGTAAATATGGTTAGCCGCCAAGCTCCAAATGGTTTACGTATTTCCGGCACTATGGCTGGTGGTATTAACCCCATAAGGGATGGTATGATTGGTACATACAATTTTATCATCGGAAATCGTAAAGCCAACAGTAAGTTGGGATATATGATTAGTGGTTCACATAACAGAAATGTATTTGGTTCAGATAATGTTGAAGCTGTGTGGAGTAAGGATGCCAATGGTAAACCATTTGTTAGTAATCATGACATACGCATCTATGATTTAATTCGTATTCGGCGTAGTTTGGCAACTACATTGGATTATAAAATAAGCCCACTGCACAATATCAGTTTTACTAGTTCATATAACTGGCGCGATGATAAAGAAAACCGCTTTCGTTTGCGCCATCGTTATCGTGGTAATGTCGAAAATCCAATTCCTGCTGATCTTATTTATGATGCTGCAGGTAATATTTCAGGATATAAAAACGGAGAGGTGTTGCGTCAAACAAAGGGGGGTATCGATAATATCCGAAATGAAAGTAGACGTTTGGAGGATCAACGCGTTCGTTCTTTTGCTGTAAATGGTAATCACGTATTTGGAAAACTTAAATCTGACTGGTGTATTCAGTGGGCTAAAGCATCTGAAGTTAGACCTAATGAACGCTATTTTGCGATGGGTCGTCGTAGCATTCAGGTATTTCAAAATATAAACGATCCAAGAAAGCCCCAGGCATTCGATAATACAGCGCTATCTGCTTATACACGCCTTGGGGAACTTACGGAAGAGTTTCAGGATCAATATGAGCGTGATGTGAACGCAAAGCTCAATTTTGAACTTCCTACTACCCTGGTTAAGAATCGAAAGGGTAAGTTTCGATTCGGATTGCGGTTGAGAACGAAAGAAAAAATTAGGGATAACAGTTTTTATTCCTACAAGCCTGTCACTACAATTCCAAATATTAGCGTAGTGCCATTGATTGATAAAACTAATCCTAATATTTATGTAGGTAGTGCATTTGTAGCTGGTAACTTTATTGATCCACGTCATCTTGGCGGCCTTCAATTTAAAAATGCATTATTATTTACTGAAACTGATGAGCCTTCAAAGTATTTAGCAGAAAATTATAGCGCAAATGAAATCATTACTGCAGGTTTCTTGGAGTTTAATCAAAGCTTTAGTGATCGTTTTTCTGCTCGTTTTGGTCTAAGGTTAGAAAATACCTCAATCAACTACACTGGAAATATTGTTGAAGCAGAAAAGTACTTAAAGGGTGTGGTAAAGCTATCAAACAGCTATCTCGACGTGCTTCCATCTGTAAATTTACGCTATGAAGCTGAAAAAGATTTTATAATCAAAGCGGCATGGACAAACGGGTTGGCAAGACCTAAATATTACGATTTGGTTCCTTATTTTAATCTTAATCCTAATGATCTTGAACTTTCGGCGGGCAATCCCTCCTTGAGTCCAGTGCGATCTTCAAACTTGGATCTGATGTTCGAAAAGTACTTTAAATCTGTGGGTATTATTTCGGGAGGTGTCTTTTATAAAAGTATTGATCGCTTCTTCTATACTTACATAGATAATAATTACACCCAATCGAAGTTTGTTACAGACTTTCCTGGAGTAAACAATCCAATTGAACCGGGTGAAAATTGGGCTTTTTCACAGCGTAGAAATGGCGATGGTGCCGATGTCTTCGGTTTTGAAACTGCCATACAACGTCAGCTTGACTTTTTACCTGGTTTCTGGAAAGGTATAGGTATTTACCTGAACTATACCTATACCTACTCAAAGGCAAGCGGTATTTATAATGGCAGTGGTTCACTCATCAGAAGCAACGTAAAATTACCAGGGGCAGCGCCGCATATGTTCAATGCATCTATTTCATATGAAACAAAGAAGTTTGTTCTGCGTATCTCCGCTAACTATACTTCATCTTATGTAGATGATAGTGATGATGCAGGTTATAATGCTAATCCCTTCTTCGACCGATACTATGATCAGCAATTTTTTCTGGATGCTAATGCTTCCTATGCTTTTTCAAAAAAACTACGTTTGTTTGCTGAAGCAAATAATTTGACTAATCAACCTTTGCGTTACTTTCAGGGCGATCGCTCGAGAACAGCTCAGCTCGAGTATTATGGTTCACGCTTTAATGCTGGATTAAAATTTGATTTAAACAAGTAAAATATTTTACACCCACACCGGGAAAATAATCCGGGTCTTTTTTTATGAAAATACACATACTGCATTCATACGTTTTTTTTTTGATCAATACATGTATTTCATCTGGTTGTTATGGGCAGAAACCGGTCAATGCAAATAGTCCAGTACAG
>Ga0194128_10004494_pt1 | contig 20367 bp, 24 predicted proteins | sample TA2KigCa65mmetaG_FD_148650 | JGI IMG/M metagenome (GOLD analysis project Ga0194128, IMG submission 148650) | Freshwater microbial communities from Lake Tanganyika, Tanzania - TA2015037 Kigoma Deep Cast 65m | ecosystem: Environmental > Aquatic > Freshwater > Lake | place: Tanzania: Lake... | reverse complement strand
CGAAAAGCAAGGAACATTTTTCTTTGGTGTCCGCCGAGGCTCTGCGAGGCGGTGGCGGGACTGATTCATCCCTTCAGTTTCCGCTCGAAAAAAGTTCGCGCAAAGTGTATAATTACAGCACCAAAACTAACTTGTTCGGAAATGACTGCTCCGCACGGCGAGTACGCCGCGCTCCGCAGGGCAAAATCCGCTTTTGTTTTCGCCGTAAAATCCCAGAGTTCGCCCCAATAACAATATGAAAGAGCTCAAACCAAAAACTCAATGCGTTCTCTACGCTCGCAAGAGTACAGAGGAAGATGACCAACAAATAATGTCTATCGAGGCACAGCTTTTTGAATTGCGCGAGTTTGCCGAGCGAGAACGCATTGAGATCGTAAAAGAATTTACCGAAGCGAAAAGCGCAAAGAAGCCCGGGCGAGACGAGTTTGCCAAAATGCTTTCTATGATTGAAACAAGTAAAAAGCCGCTTGGCATTTTGGCATGGCACCCCGACCGTCTCGCCCGCAATAGCGTGGACGGTGGCAGAATTATCTATCTTGTGGACACCGGAGCTATTGCTTCTTTGCGCTTTCCGCAATTTTGGTTTGAGCCAACTCCGCAAGGGAAGTTCATGTTGCAAGTGGCGTTCGGACAATCCAAGTATTTCTCGGACAACCTTGTTGAAAATGTGAAGCGCGGTGTCCGCCAAAAACTCCGCCGTGGCGAATGGCTAACGCTCGCGCCTTTGGGATATGTGAATAATTACAAAACGCGGAACATTGACCCGCACCCAACATATTCCAAAGTTATCAAGCGAGCGTTTGAGGAATACGCCACGGGGAAATATACGCTTGTCGGTTTAGCGGAGTTTTTGGCGGAACATGGTTTGACGCAAAAGAAGGGAACGCCACTTGCAAAAGTTTCCGTCGTGAAAATGCTCACCAACAGAGCATATTTAGGATTTGTAAAATTTCATGGCGAGTATCACGACGGAAACTTTGAGCCGATTCTTTCCCCGACACTGTTTGAAACAGTACAGAAAGTATTGAAATCGAAACAAAGACCGCGCAAACAAAAGGAAAAGTACGATTTTCCATTTACGCAGTTTGCGCGGTGCGGCGAGTGCGGCAATATGATCACGGCGCAATATGCCACTAATCGCTTTGGCACGCACTACACCTACTATCGTTGCACCAAGAAAAGCGGAAAGTGTAGCCAGCCGTATCTTGTCGCAGACGCGCTCGCCGTTCAAGCGCAAACCCTGCTTCAATCAGTGTCGCTTCCTCTCGCAGAAATTGAAGTAATGGAAAAGCAGATTGATGAATGGGAAAAGGAAACAATTTCTGCGAGAGGAGAAGTTGCCCAAAATCTGAAATCCAAACTTTCCGAGACGCAGGAGAAACTAGACCGGCTTGTGTCGCTCTACTTGGACGGCGATATTGAACGCGACTTGTATCTCACGAAGAAAGACGCTCTCCTGCGCCAAAAAGCGAAGCTGGAGGAAGGTTTGGGAGATTTTGGGCAACAAGGAAAGAATCGGCTCGAACCCTTGCGGAGTTTCGTTTTGTCCTTGAAAGAAGCCGAAAAAGTGGCGCAAACAAAAAATTACGCCGAATGGCGCAACTTTTTCCGTTCTCTCGGCTCTAACCCCGAAATCAAGGACAAAACGCTTTCAATCAATTGGGGAGAACTCTGGGATTTTACGGCGAAAACAAAAGCGGATTTTGCCCTGCGGAGCGCGGCGTACTCGCCGTGCGGAGCAGTCATTTCCGAACAAGTTAGTTTTGGTGCGCAGGGAGGGATTCGAACCCCCGTAGCCCGAAAGGGCGCGACGTTTACAGCGTCGTGTAATTGGCCGCTCTACCACCTGCGCAAAATGAGTTGTCGAAAGAACCTCCTCGTTAGTGCCCGCCCTGAAGCGGGAAAGTATAGATAAATACGTGCATAAGATTATTTTTTCTTCTTACCAATGCTCTTTGGTTGAACTTCACTTGGAGCCCCTTCTTTATCCCCCATTTTCGGCTGAATGTCAACTTCCGGCTTGGTGTCTGATGGAGCAGTAAGTTTGTCAAACAAATCGATAGGTTTAGTTGAAGCATCCTGCGACTTCACTTTTTTTAAGGATTCGGAAACCGCATTATCGAATTTAAGGATAATTACTCGTAGTTTCCGCAGAAATTTCCCTGCAAAACTATTGAACGCAGTGTCCAATTTTTCCGGAAATTCCGAAGCCACCCAACGCTCCAAAAAACCTTGAGATTCAGTTTGCGTCTCGCCGATGCGGGGCAAAGAATGTGCCACTAAGTAAAGCACTATTCCCACCGAGAGCATCGCAATGTTTGCCAAAACAAATTCAAGCATAAAAATATCTATGAAAAGTACGAATCATTACGAAAGTACGAAGAACAAAAACTCATTTTCGTATTTTCGTACATTTTCGTAACTTCGTAGATTATAGCTCGATTCTATAGAAAGCTTTAACTTGAATATTCTCTCCCACTTTCGCGATCACTTCCCCGATAATATCCTTTACGGTCTTTTTCTCATCTCGAACATAAGGTTGCGCGAGGAGTTCTTCTACCGTTTTCGGTCCCGCCGCCGCGATGTGCATCGCAAGATCATGGGCAAGCGCACGGAATGGTTCCGACCGCACCACAAAATCCGTTTCCGCGGAAAGATGGAGAAGCACGCCGATTCTTTCATTATGCACGTACGAGTGCACTAATCCCGCCCCTGTCTCTCGTCCCGCACGCTTTTCTACTTTAGTAAGGCCTCGCTCATTGATAAGCGCCACGGCCTTATCGAAATCGCCATTCGCATCTTTTAAAGCCCGGTGGCAATCCATCACTCCGGCTCCGGTTTTCTCTCTAAGTTTTTGAACTACATCAGTGCTCATTAGTTTTGGAAATGATTAAGGTGGAGAGGCGATAACACCTCTAAAAACCGATGACTCCGATATTGTATCACACTACGCAGCCGCGGCAGAAGGCGCTTCCGACCCCGCAGATGCGGGAGCCTGCACCTTACTTTTTCCCTCTGCTACCACTGTCTGCAATTTTCCCAAGAACCATTCCACACTCTTCTTGGCTTTAGTATTTCCGGGCACCGCATACGTGATCGACTCCGGATCTGCATCGGTATCCGCGAGAGATACAATCGGCACATTAAGCTGACGAGCTTCTCGTACTGCAGCTTCGTGACCCACTGGATCGATCACGATAAGCACATCGGGAATGCGAACAAGTTCTTCCAAACCAGCCATGAGTTCGAGCAATCGTTCTAATTCCCGCTCCAAACCCAATCGCTCTTTCTTGGTGTACTTATCGAACGCGCCAGTCGCAAGTCCGCTGCGAAGCTTCTTCATATAATCCACTCGCTGCGAAATAATTTTAAAATTCGTAAGCGTTCCTCCCACCCATCGATTCACTACATACGGAAATTTAAAAGTCTTAGAAAAAGTCTCCACAATTTCCTGAGCCGCCGGCTGGGTGCCCACCACTAAATAAAGACTACCGGAGTTAGTCTTCTCTTTTAAAAAATTCATCGCCCGTACGAGCTCTTCGCTGGTCTTCGCGAGATTCACTATTTCTATGCCTCCCCGATTCGCCAAAACCGCGCCCTTCATACGAGGGTGCGTCTTATTCTTTCTTTTTCCATAAAACACGCCCGCGTCGATCATTTCGCGGGTAGCTTCATCGAGTTCTACACTCGCGGCCGGAGCCGGATATTGAGCTTTAATTTCTTCAGCCATAGGTGAAAATCCCTAGACAGTAACGGGGTGAATTGTACGCGAGAATGCTAATAAGGTCAATCCCCACATGTAATTATCCCCCCTCCGAGCATTTCCCCTTTATTGGAATAAAAAACTGCCGACTGCCCGGGAGCCACAAACTTTTGAGGCCGCAAAAATTTAAGAATGAGGAATGAGGAAGTATGAATAAGGCCTTTGGACCCTCGCCTAATTCCTGATTCTTTATTCATTATTCTTGCCGCCGCGAGCGGCTGCCGATACCGTACCCGAGCCCGCACCGAAAGACTTCGCCCCAAAGCAATTGAGCGAATCCAATTCACCTCGGCCAACAAGAGAGTTCTCTTATAAAGTGCGGGGTTATCTTCCCCCTCCGCCACCACGAGAGTATTTTTTCGTATATTCTTCTCCGCCACATAATAAGGCTTGGTTTCCATCTTCTTCACAATTCCCAATTCCTTATTCACACTTCCAAGCTTAAGTCCATGTCGCTGTCCGATGGTATAGAATGCAGCTCCATCATGTTCTCCGACATAAACCCCGGTAGATGTCACAATCGCTCCGCGTTTTGCAGATAATCGTTGCTTCAAAAAATCCTTCAAGGTTATCTTTCCCAAAAAACAAATTCCTTGGGAATCCTTCTTCTCGGCGGTAGGCAACCTCGCCCGTTTGGCGATCTTTCGCACTTCGGGCTTTACATATTCTCCAATTGGAAAAAGACAGTGCTCTAAGTCCTTTGACGTAAGGGTCCAAAGAAAATAGCTCTGATCTTTATTAGTATCCTTCGCCTGAAAAAGCTTGTGGACTTTTTGTCCTTTGATAGTTGAACTTTGGATTTTCACATAGTGTCCCGTCGCCACAAAATCCGCTCCCATGTTGAGAGCTCGCTCCAAAAACAATCCGAATTTAATCTCACGATTACACATCACATCCGGATTGGGCGTGAGTCCCGCCGCATACCCTCGAATCATATATTCCACCACTCGCTCCTTATATTCCTTTTCAAAATCCCAAACATAAAAAGGAATTCCCAAATGCCCCGCCACCCGCCGGGCATCTTCCGCATCTCGCTCTGCACATCCATCCAAGTTATAGCAACGCATAAAAAATCCGGTAACGTCATATCCTTGCTTTTTAAGCAATAACGCCGCGACGCTCGAATCAACACCTCCCGACATGGCGACGAAAACTTTTTTCAATTTTTTATTCAAATACTTTTTCATTCCAACTCAATAACCAATGTACCTCGCGAGTTTCTATTTCGCGCGGGTCTGAAGCCGAGCGGGCACGGTGTCCCGAAGGGACGAGCGAGGCTGAAGTCCCAACGAGAAGTCACGCCAGGAGTTCGAGTGGTAGCGAAATGGATGCTCGCGAGGTACACTAAAATCATGTCCCGCCCCCCATCCTACCTCGTCCTCCGCGATTTGGGAATTCTCGCGCTAAGCCTTATTATTGCGATCCTCCTCGCTTATTCAGGAACCATTCCTAAAATTCTCGATTCACTCGGCAACGTCGCGCTTCTTGGAGGATTTCTCGCCGGCTTATGTTATACCTCTATTTTTACCACTGCCCCCGCAGTAGTAGCGCTCGGCCAAATCGCTCAAACCAATTCTCTTCTCGAAACTGCCTTCGTAGGTGCCATCGGCGCAGTACTTGGAGACTATTTTCTCTTCAGCTTCGTACGCGATTCGCTCTCTCCTCATCTCACTCCCTTCCTCCATGCCTTACACACGAATCACCTGCGCCGATTTTTCTCTCGAGGGCCTTTACGAATAGTGCCGCCACTCGCCGGCGCCGCGATTATTGCCTCTCCACTCCCCGACGAATTTGGCTTAGTCTTCTTAGGCTTTTCTAAAACCAAAACGGCACTCTTCGTGCCGCTTTCGTTCCTTGCAAACTTTATCGGAATCCTCGCAATCGGCCTTATCGCCCGATCAATTCTCTAATCAACTACTTACAATAAAGCTATTTAATTCCGCAGTGGCGCTGCGGCCGTGCGGACCGCGACGGCGGGAGCAAGAGAAATTTTAAGCCTCAAAATTTCGTGCCGCAACACTACGGCGGAATTATTTAGCGAGCTCCACTCGCTCCACATACTCCCCCGTAGCAGTATTCACGCGTACGATATCTCCCTCATTTACAAAAAGAGGCACCGCAAGCTTCGCTCCGCCCTCGAGCGTAACCATCTTTGATCCCCCCTGCGCAGTGTTCCCTTTAATAGAAGGAGGCGCTTCCACCACTTTAAAATCCGCCTTCACGGGAAGTTTCACCGTGATCACTTTCCCTTCAAATACAACAGTCTCCACCGGCGTATTCGGCTTCAAAAACTGCGCCGCCTCTCCCAAAAGGTCTTCTTTCAACATGAACCGATTCTTCGGATTGCCTTCCTCATGAAACCAATATTCTCCCCGATTGGTATAAATAAATACTGCGGACTTCTTTTCAATTTCCGCTTCTTCGAAGTTATCGCTGGGCTGGAAATTGCGATCCACGATCTTCCCCGTCACCAAATTCTTGATTTTAGTCTGCACGACAGCTTTCCGCTGCTGCATCCGCAAGAAATGCGAATCAAGCACCTCATAGGGCGCCCCCTCCATCACGAACAACACCCCCTTTTTTAAATCTGTATAGGTAAGACCCATAATACTTATAACTTATTACTAATAACCAATAACGGGATATAAAATAACAAAAAAATGCTCGGCATGCAACTTATTGAACCTTGAATAGATCACGTGGGGGGAACCGGAAGTCCCAAAGGAGCAGCTCTCGGACGCGCGCAAGCTTGGTGTTCCGAGTCGAAACGAGGAACTTGCGCGCGGAGAGCGAAGGAGCCCCGAGTCGCAGGAACGAGGGAGCTGCGGTGCTCCGTGGAAATTCCGGTTTCACACAAAAAGCCCCCGATCCGCCAATCGGCGAACTCGGGGGCTTTCGAAAAACAAACTAGTAATTCTCTCCGCGGTCTTCGCGCCGTCCCTCTCCGTTTCCACGAGGAGGTCGCGTGCTGCCCTCCGGCTCCTCAATTTTGAGGTTCACGCGAGCATTGTTTTTAATGCCCACAATCCGAAGAAGGGAGCGAATGGCCTTAGCCGTTGCACCCTGGCGTCCGACTACCTGGCCCATGTCGAGCGGATTTACCCGAAGCGAGAGAAGTACTCCCATCTCGTCAACCTTGCGGTCAACTTTCACATCTTCAGGATGATCCACTAACGCTTTGACCAAATATTCAAGAAATTCTCGATCAGCTGACTGTTCCATGTGACTGATAAGCAGAAATTTCCTCTCGACCTTTCGCTCCAATCAATTACCGAGCGTATTTGCAGTATACACAAAATGGAGATTATGTCAATCCCAATCCCCTTTCCCAACAAAAAACCCGCTTAGGCAGCGGGTTTTTCTGCGGGCTTAGCTTCACTAGCAGCTGGAGCTGCTCCTTCCGCAGTTTTAGGCTTATTTATCTTCACAGGTCGCGGCTTCCCTTCCACCACTTTCTCCTTCACAAAAAGATTCCAGATCGTAGCACTGGGCTGCGCACCCACCTTGATCCAATGAGCCACTCTTTCTTTATTTACAGTTATTTTTTTGGAAGAAGGCTCATAAGACCCCAGATCCTCCGTAGGAGGAGCTCCCACTTTAGAACGCCGCTCCGCCACCGCAATGCGATAGCTCGGCTGATGCTTTTTTCCGATGCGCTGTAAGCGAATTACCAACATGAGGAAGATTCTATCAAAAAAGGCAAGAAATGCAAACCCCGCCTTGTCGGTGGGGTTTACGCTTTAAAACTTCCCCTCACAGGAAGCCATAAAGCGGTCTATCGCGTTTCCGTGTGGTCCCTCAACTTGTTAATGAGGTACGCCGCATAATCACGCCCGCCCAAGCCGAAAGCCAAGCCTCCAGCCAAAGCAAGCATCGCGATAAAACCGGTAACGATGCTGTTTACGATGCTCACTGCCACATTAAGTTGCACGAGCGCCGTAAGGAGTCCAAACACAATCACCGACCACCATGCCACCGTTCCAAGAAACCGGCTTGCATGAAGTCTGGCGCTCATGACCGATGCCGCCACTAAGTGCCGCACCGCATTCGCCACGACTACCGCCGCAAGCATGATGAGTACCGCGACGATCACATTCGGGAGATACCCGAGCACGTCCTTCAAGAATTCCGAAAGCGCTTGAAGTCCCAAAACATCCGAGGCTGCAAGAAGGAATCCAATGATAAGGAACCAGTACACGAGCCGACCCAAAAAATACGAAGCTCGAAGTCTCATGCGCGCCCGTTCAAAGAATGGAGCAAGCCCCAACTTTGAAAGGAACGAATCAAGCTTCAACGCTTCGAATATCTTCTCGACGGCAGTTCCCACTCCGAAGGCCACGATAAGTCCTACGATGAGGATCACGAGCGCTCCGAAAAGGGTCGGGAGGAATGCTGCCACTCCTACCCAAAGATTCTGTAAGGAAGCTACTACTAAATTTGTCCAGTCTTGTACGACCATTTGTATAAAAGTAATTACAAACGTCGACCTTTTAACATGATTTAATTATACCTTTCGGAGTTTCGAACCATTGTGGATAAGTTTTGGCTGGCCCTGCCGGAGTCTTCGCGAATGGGATTGCGGGAACTCTATGAATACAGATATAAAAATTGCAAAAGGGACCGCTTACGCAGTCCCTTTTTAAACTCCTTTCTTCTTTTATTGTTATTTCTTGATCAGATTATTCCAAACTATTTTTCCGTCAGCCGTTCGATACCGCGGTTGATGTTTTGAGAGAACTGCGCCGATGTGTCCTTCCGGACGATGCTCACCACATCTAAATTCAGCCGCACGGTGCGCGGATCGTATAAGCTGAGCACCGCCCCGATGTTACCTCCTTTGGAATACACTAACTCGATAACTTGAGTGATCGGTTCAGAAATCTCCCCTTGAACAATTACGACATTCTCGCCATTTTTGATGTCGTGGCTCAAGGAAAAAATTCCTGGAACATTGATGTCCTCCCTTACCTCGACGTACCGCCGAGGCAGAAGCGTTGCCAAAGAAAAGGCGATCAGCCTCCCGCTCGAGCCAACGCCGCAGAAAACATCCACTTTCTCAATCCATCGAAGCGAGCTGTTCACCAGCATGCTTGCATAGTAGGAAATCACGCGAGGATGCGCCTCCGCCATCACAAAATTCGGCGCCGGATCTCCGCTGATTACCACCGGCAAAGAGCTCTCATCAAGCTCAGAACTGCCGGACCATCCGCCACAACGCTTGAGAACTGCCAACGGCCCTTCGTTTGGCCCTCCAATTGTTCCCGCAATAGAATTTGGAATTATACAAGTCGGTTCTTTCATATGTTTTTATCAAACTGCGTGACTGTTTTTGAGTCGCGCAAGCAGTAATACACTTGTGTATAATTGTCAAGGTATTCTGTGCATAAAATCCCTCTTGCGCCCCTAAGACGAGGGAGTAAAATGAAACCATGATCAAAGGCGGACACTAAAAAGTCCCCGCGCCATGCGGGGATTTTTATTTTCTAGCCTCCGGGAAAATCATATCCCATACCTTCCCCGCCACATTCCGTATTGGTCCTTTATAAGGAAAATGATGATTCCCTATGAGCGGCAAACTATTGCATTCGATAATCCCGCATTTTTCTTGCTGCCAGGGTTTGCTGATATCCGAGATAATAAAATCCAATCCCGCAATATCATCTCCTAAATATTCCCCTATTGCCTCAAAAAGTTTCCGGTTTTCAGGATGAGTTTCTTCTGTCGCATCCCACGAAGTTCCCCCCACTCCCCAATTCACTTTGAAATGTAAAAAGGCCTTGGCGTCTTTCGGAAGGACGCTCTCCGGCGTAAGCTTTTGCCAAGCGAGTTCCCGTAAACTCTCGGGCGCGTCTACCTGAATATAGGCAAAGACCGGGCCTTTCCGAAGCGGATTTTTATTTTCTTCGGCTGCGAGTTCGCGAATCGAGCGCCTACCGTCCCCCACTACACACGGCGGATCGCGCCGCAGCACTCCCGCGAGCTTCCTCCCTACGAGCGTAGCGCGATACACCGGCCCTATGAGTTCTTCTTCCACTAAGGTATAGGGTGAAACTTGCCGCGCATTCCAAAACGCTTTTCGCAATTCTTCCTCGGTCTGAATGTGCACCGTAGTGTGTCTGCCTCCGGACCCCTCGTGCGGCTTCACAATCACAGGTCGAGAAAGAGCGTGGAAAGTTTCTACGGCCTGCGCTTCTGTTTTACACAACCCACCTTTCGCCACCGGAAATCCTGCGCGAGTAAATCGCCGTTTCATTTCTGCCTTATCATCGATCCACGAAAGTGAAGGTTGCACGCGAGCCGGTCGAGGCAATCCTCCAAAAGTCCATATTCGATTTTGAAACCGAGCGAGATACAACCGCCGCGGCAATCCGAAAAGCCGAATCTCTGTCATCCGTATTCCCCTCGCCTTGGCTTCTTCAAAAAGCGCGACGGCCGTCTCCGAAGGATGATTACTCAAATCCTCCACCTCAGTCGCTAATCCCAAACTCACTAAAACTCTGCTTACCAATGGAAAGCCAAAATTAATCCCCCGATCTACCCACGGCATGATCCGCCGAAAAAGAAAATCGAGCGGTCTGGTGAAAGTATCTAAAAATGCATCAAGGCGAAGCGACCAACGCTCCACGCCGTGATGCACCCCCGCCATTCCGCACTCTGCGCAGGGAGCCGGTTTCCAATCTGGAAGCATAATTGCCATCGCCCTGATTGTAGTCCAATATCTCATCTAATCCAATAAATAAGGTAAGCAACTTACCCTTAGGGCGGCTCTCGGACGCACGGCGAGCTTGGTGTCTGAAAGACTCGCCGTGCGGAGAGGCAGAGGGTGTTCGTCGCAGGAACGGACACACCGCGGCGCACTAAGAGAAAGTTGCTTACAAGGCCATAAGCAATGCCCCCGCTCCCACGAGCACCGCCCCCAAAGCCTTCGTCCACGTAAATGCCTCGCTTAAGAAAAGCACCGCAAGCACAAATGCAAATATTACGCTCGTTTTATCGATCCCCACTACTCCCGTTACCGGCCCGAATTTAATTGCAAAAAAGTAAAACAGCCACGAGAGCGCCCCCGCGATTCCCGAAAGAATAATGAATATCAGCGCCTTATTCGTAATTGTTCCTAAGAACGCAAACTTCCCCAGCCCGAAGGACACCGCCACAAGAAACAGCGCCATCACGATAGACCGCACCGTGGTCGCAAGCGTCGAGTCCACCTCCCGCAACCCGATCTTCCCGAAAATCGCGACGAGTGCCGCGAATACCGCTGAAAGCAAGGCATAAACGCTCCAGTGCATTATTTTTTTAGCTTTATGAATTCCACAAGTGCCGACACAATAAATATCACCTGCAAAATAACGAATATCGGATCTCCGATACTTGCGCTATACACCAAAAGACAAATTCCTCCTGCGATGAACCCGATATCCTGCGTACGCTCATCCCGAAGCCAAATTGCCCAAGAAATTATGAGAAGCCCGGCAATTCCAAAAAATATATACATCAAAATAATCGCGGAGTATTACCTTCTTTTGTGTGCACCCTCACTCTCCCCTCGATAAGCCGCTCGATATCTTTCGCCCGCACCTTCCACTCTTTTCCAATCTTAAATCCAGGGAGTTTTCCTCGTTTACACCAATCCTGAATCGTCTCCTTGGTCACTCCGAAAAACCGCGCCAGCTTCTCCGTACTATAAATTATTTCCCGCGTGCGCCCCGCCATCCATTCCTTTTATTATAACACCTATTCTACGGGTTCCGCCCCCACGACCTCCCATCCCTGCGGCACGTCGCAAGGCGTCGGAAATTCTTTTGTTTCCCCGGTACGAGGATCTCTCGCCTTAGTAATCACCTGAATACACACCATGCCTTTAGTAGAACTCGCAACTACCCAAATTTCCGGCCCTTGCCGAGGCGTACCCCGCAGAGTATGCACCCCGGGCGCAAGATACACTCCTACCGGTTCGGGAAAAAGATATTCCGCGTTTCGAAGCACAATAATCGTACGATCCGGATTTTCCCCAAACCAAAGAGTAATGGGGGTCTCTAAAGTATTTTCAATCTGAAGCTGTTGGTCTGTATGCACTTTTTGACAACGAGGGTCCGGCACATCTTCTCGCACCGTGAGACGCACCGTCGAACTCGCCGGAGGCTCCGCACATATTCCTGCGGTAGGAACATCTCGGTCGGCCGGTAGAATCTTTCGAAGAGATATATCTTCCGTAAAAGTTCTCCCATCCGACGCCCTACACACCGCCGGGTAACTTGCGGTCACCGGATTCCCTGCCGCCGAACACTCCGCAAAATTGGTGACAAGCGGCACTTTAGGAAAGGACATCGTCCAGAAAATAATTCCTAATCCCACAATGAAAACCAGTGCTACTCCCGCAAATAAAGTAGTTTTCTCCATAGTATGAGTACTATACCTCTTAAAAGGAATTTTGGATTAAGTGATTTGCCAAGAACCTCAGCATTTGCAAGAATATGTCCTACGGGCCCGTAGTAAAACGGCATTACGCGGCATTCGCATTGCCGAGGTAGGGGTTCAATTCCCCTCGGGTCCACAATTCTGAATTTGAAGAAAGATTGACCTCGCCCGCGCCAAAGGCGCGGGCTCGGACTGATGTTTCCGCCAAGTCCCGCCAAGGCATTTTGAAATCCGCCAAGAGCACTCCCGCCGCTACGCGGCGGTTCGAGCCAATGTTCACCAGAAAATCTTTCATCCCCGAAAGATTTTCTTGTTTAATGAGATTTTGGGCTTGGTTGGCCTCGATAATCCAGTTTCGCATGAGTTCGAGCCAATGATTGCCTTTGCGTTCAAAATCACTCAATTTTTCCTCCAGCGTGTGTTTTTCCGCCGTCAGCGCGTTCTTACGCTCCAAATACTCGCCAAGTTCCAGTGCTTCGTTTAGGTAAGCGTCTGTGAGGCGAGAAAGGCGCGCTGAAACGGCGGAAATATCGTTTTTAAGATTTTGAACGAAAAGGCTTGACGAGTGGCGGACATCAGCGTTTTCGCTTTCCAGTTTTTTGAGATATGCATCCCGCCACTCGTCAGGCAAAGAAACTTTTTGAACCATGTCTTGCACTTGTTCAGTCAATTTTTCTTCCCGCAAAAAGCGAGTCTGTGAGCATTTTTGAGTGCGGCTTTTGAAAGTGCAATGGTAGTAGTGATAGACCAAACCAGATTTTTTAATTTTCCTTTCAGCCGTTATCGCATAGCCGCACTCACCGCATACCGCAAACCCTTTATATAGAAAACCTTTTTCTCCTCGCTTTTTGCGGGGTTTCCCATTCTGAACAAGTGCATCTTGGATTTTGTCAAAAAGTTTCTTTGAAATCATTGGCTTATGCGAACCTTGATGTACCTCGCCTCGGTACTGAAAATGACCATAGTAAAAAGGATTTTTCAAAGTATGCTCTACCGAGGCGAGCACAAGCGGCTTACCGCTTCGAGAGCCAACCAAGCCGAGAGAAAACATTTTACGCTGAATAGCAGTGAGCGTGTATTGCCCCGTAGCAAAAACCTCCAAACACTCTTTCACTTTGCGAAAGGTCTTTTTGTCAGGTTCAATCGTGCGAAGTCGCGGTTCGTTAAAGTAACCGATTGGGGCTTTTGCCGACAGCTCACCACGTCGTATCTTTTGCCTAATACCGCGCAAAATGTTTTCTCGCAAATTGTCGGTGTAATATTTTGCTTGACCGAACGCCACAGACAACATGAATTTTCCTTGTGGTGTTGCTTCGAACCAAAATGTAGGGAATTTTAGCGCAACGATTTTTCCAGTGTCCACGAGATAGATGACCTTCCCTCCGTCAATAGAATTTCTCGCGAGACGATCTGGATTCCAAGCTAAAATTCCCTGTGCGTTTCCTTTTTCAATTTCGCCAAGCATTTCGTTAAAAACTTCTCGTCCTGGCTCCTTAGCGGTTTTACTCTCATAAAATTCTTTCACAACGAATAGATTTTGTTGCTTGGCGAAATCGCGCAATTCCGTTAGTTGCGCTTCAATACTCAAAACTTGACGCTCCTCGTCTTCGCTAGATTTTCTACAATATATAAAATATTTGGTCATAGGAATTGCGCTAAAAAAGGAAATGCACTACACCGACAATTTACAATCTCATTATACATCGGCTCATGTGCCTTTGGCACATCTCAAATGAAATTTGAGGAACCGCCGCGTAGCGGCGGGAATGCTCTTGGCGGATTTCAAAATGCCTTGGCGGGACTTGGCGGAAACATCAGTCCGAGCCCGCGCCTTTGGCGCGGGCGAGGTCAATCTTTCTTCAAATTCAGAATTGTGGTCATTATACCAAAAAGTTCGGACGTACTTCCAACAAAATCCTGACTAACCCGCCGCCACCGCCTCGCGGACTCGGCGGCAACCCCGAAAGAAAACGCCCTTCCTTATTCAAAAGAGAAATCGGGCGCGCGCAAAAGAAGAAGCAGGGAGCGTTTTCTTTCGGGGTTCTGCCCTCCAAGTATTCGGGCAATGCGGCGTGTTCAATGCAGTGCTCGGTCGGCGCGGGAGGAGGGGGTTGGGGGGAGGAATCCCGCGCCGACCTCGCTCCTTTCTATCAGGGGCGCAAAGTTTCAATAGCGGCGATAGCTATGTCGTTATTATGGAAGATTTTTTCCACAACGAAATCTTTTTCGAGAGCGATTTTGAACTCATCAAGTGTTGGTTTCCACGATGTCGTCATTTTAATTACTGTACCTTTCTCAAATTTTTTGCCCAAAATCTCTACATCATTTTTCAACACTAGCGACGAAACTAGCCGACGATCTTCTATCGCGAAATGTACAATCATCTCCGGATATGTAGGATTTTGTTCAAAATCGCTTCTCTGAAAGCCAACTTGCGACAACGGGCCAAAAACGATGCTGTCAAATTTACTGCCGACATACGAGCTGATAATTTCATCATCGGTTTTTCCCGCACTTACTATCGGCATTGAAATAAATAGTTTGCTCGACTCACCGACAAGCTGTTTTAGATAGCTGTTAATTTTCTCTTGCAAAAAATTGCCGTAAGTGCCTCCAAGAAGAGCATAAATTTGTTTCTCGTTTGGCGTCGCTTTGAGCGGAAATCTCGTTGATAGGTTTTCAATATCTAACAATGTCGGATGTTTAGAATAAGTTCCGTCCGAATGAGCAGACAAAGCGGCGGCAAGTTCGATTGGTTGAATATCAATCGGATAATATGCTTTCACTAAATCTTCTCCCAGTTTTTGCGTAAAAACTCGCCCCTTCATTCCATCACCACTTCCAATGTCCATAACGCTAAAAGATTGGGCGGGATATTTTCCCTTTACGAATGCGGCAACCTCATCAAACAAATCGAGTTCGCTTTTCTCCATTGTCTCAAAATACTTTTTGTTGCCTGCGTAAATATCGAGATACGCTTCCGCACCAGCATAGTTGAGATACCAAAGTTTTGAGTTTCTAAAATCGATTAGTTTACCGTCTTGCTTCAAAAGCGTATCTCGAATCTCTTTCAAATTTGCAACCTTATTGACAGGATACAGATTTGTGTAGATATTTTTGGTAAGTATGGTGACCTTGTAATCGGTAAAATCTTTTAGATATTTTCTCACATCCGATTTATCCTGCAAAATTAACTCGAACTCAAGGTCATATTTACTGTTTGCTCGTTCAAAATAAATGCACGCTGTATCGCTCCACAAAAGCCGTATAAGGTCGTTCTCGGCATTTTTTGTCTTTCGGCTCAAAGAATCAACAAAAACTTTGAAATAAATTCCTCCATAGTCCACTCGCTCTTGATATCCAACGATAATACCCGAATCAGTTAATTTGTTTTTCAGTTCTTGTAGTTTTTCGATATTTACATTCAGCAGACGCGAAAGTTCTTCTTCGGCAATCGAGCTATCGAGGGCGAGCAACTTTATATAATCTATTTCAAGCGGAGAAAGATTTATTGGCTGTATCGTCGCATCAACGATACACATCGGCTCGCCCTTACTGGTAGCGGCTCGATTGCCGAAACTGTACAAGCTCGTAAGTTCGGACTGGAAAACAATTTCGTCATCGTGGCTCAAAATGTTTCGCACTTGCTGACTGACATCGTTTATTTCAGCATTATCTTTCGCCCAGATACCAATGGCGAGGTTGAAATACCCCTCGCCATAGAAAATCCAACCCACATTTGGGTGGTTCGAGAGATTGGCCGCCAAACGCTCCTTTGATTCGGCGGAAGCGTTAACACCGATACGGAAGTAACGAAGTCCGATTTTTGAAAGGTTGAGAACCGCGTGTGGCGGTCCAAATCTCTCGTCCTGTTTTTTTGGAGATGAAAATACGCTGAACATGACTTCATTTTAGCACTTTGCGCCCCTGATAGAAAGGAGCGAGGTCGGCGCGGGATTCCTCCCCCCAACCCCCTCCGGATTTGGCGTTTTTTGCGCCTCTTGCTCCGGCGTTGGTTTTATTGGGAGTTTCTCTTCTAAAGACATAAATGTTGTATGTTAGTTATTTTGAGTATACCAAATTTAAAAAACAAGCACAATAGCCCCGCCAATTCCAAGCGAGGACGGCCCGGGCATTCCTCCCAAACATTCCTTCCCGCACCGTCCGAGCGAATTTCCGCCGCCCGCGTTTAGCGCGGAGCCGAGCAGAAAATGATCCTTTCCTAATTCAGAAAGAGACGGGCGCGCGCAAAATCAGGAATGCAAGGAACATTTTTGGAAATAGGTTCTAACTTGGTACAATAAATACACCAGAACAGAACTAAGAGGCTCTGAACGAGCCAATGCGTGGGCGTGCCGAAGGCACGCCCACTGTGTTTCGCCTGAATTTCGCCCAGAATCTACAAGGGAATCCGCCAAAAATGAATCCGAATTGGGCGCGCTTGCGCGCACTGTTTTCTCGCCAAGTAAGGAGGTTCGAAATCAGAAGCAATGTGGCGGGACGCATATCTCAAAAAATTGGAAAGCGAAAACGCCGATGTCCGCCACTCGGCAAGCCTTTTCGTTCAAAATCTTAAAAACGATATTTCCGCCGTTTCAGCGCGCCTCTCTCGGCTCACAGACGCTTACTTAAACGAAGCACTGGAACTTAGCGAGTATTTGGAACGCAAGAACGCGCTGACGGCGGAAAAACATACACTGGAAGAAAAATTGAGTGATTTTGAACGCAAAGGCAATCATTGGCTCGAACTCATGCGAAACTGGATTTTAGAAGCCAACCAAGCCGGAAATCTCATTAAACAAGAAAATCTAGTCGGACAAAAAGATTTTCTTGTTTCCATCGGCTCGAACCGCCGCGTAGCGGCGGGAATGCTCTTGGCGGATTTCAAAATGCCTTGGCGGGACTTGGCGGAAACATCAGCCCGAGCCGCGCGCTTTGCGCGCGGCGAGGTCAATTCGTCTTCAAATTCGTTATGGTGGTGTCATTATATCATTCGCGCGAACCTATTTCCAAAGGAAACTGAATGAGGACTAGCGTTTCCCCGCGCGCTACGCGCCTCTGTGCTTCGCACAGAGCTTCCCAAAATGGAAAGTGCGGGGGAAACGCTAAACACAAAATGGTCTCGGTTTTGCGAAGCTATTTTGCGGGAGGGAGGATTCGCAAAACCGAGACTGATGTTTTTGAAATTCGGCGGGATTCGGATTTCCGCCCCGCAGGAGGGTGCGGGAGGAATGCGGGGCGGATTTCTGCTTTGGCGGGGGGATTGCTTAGAAGAGAAAAGCTTTCAAGGAAAATCCAAAATACCCTTATTTTCAAAGCTTTTTAGGTTACCCCCCTTGACTTTTAGATTCTAATACGCTATAATATGCCTATAGTAATATACTGTTCTTTTACATAGTTGGAACTAATAACTTATTGCCCAGAGAGTAGCTCCGTGAAGATTTTTCGTCTTTAAGGAGCTGCTCTTTTGACTGACCGCGTGGTTAGTCAGCGAGCAATAAGGCAAACTCATCTCTAGCCTTACCGACACAACGAAATTCGAATGATGATGAAGCTGGAAAGACAGCGGAGACGACGCAATCGTACTACGGATGAAATGACCGGTCTAAATACCATGAAGACAACTGGAAAATTCGAAATCAGTTTTTACGGCCAAGGCAATGTCGAGGAGGATAACAACTCCTCATCCACCTACACGGTGGATGGTAAAAGCATGTTCCGAAAGGACAGCGGAGGCAAAGATTGCTTCGACAGGGCGGGGTATGTTGAACTCGGGGAATTGGGGGCGGGAAAAATCTTCTCTCTCACAATTCCCTCCGGCCAGCTTGCTGGTCGGATTCTGGAAATCCGGTTGGAAGACCGAGATCTTCGAACCGAACGCGGGCTCATGGGAATGGGAACATTTCCTGTCACCACCCTAGTAATTGAGGGAAGTTGGAAGGGGGCGAAGAATGGCCTCCTCAACGGTGACAGCGCTTGTGCATCGTTCCGTCCACTCGACGGTTCGATTCGCGAGGAATGGGTTCGCCGGGCAAAGGCTTTCGCCGCCTCGAATGTCGAGAGCGCAAAGATTGCTTACGGGGATAACATCCCCGAGGGTGTTCAAGCAGCCAACACTGTAGCCCTCAACGCAACGGAGGTGTTATGAATAATGACAACCTTTCAAGGCATGGAGCAGACAATCGCTCCCTGAATGTCGGGCGGGACCTCAGAAGCATCACTGTCATGGGGGGCGGAGCAGAGGCAAAGTTTGGGGATGTAGTTGATCAAAAGGTGGAGATTCATCTCCATATCCATATCGCTCCCGGTGCCAAGGTTGGACCAGAGGAGCAGGGAAAGATCGCGGATGTTGGTAGACAAATTCTTTCTTTCCTCTCCCCAATTCTGGGCAAAAGGAAGGAGGATCCCAAACAAATCGAGAGTTAATATTCTCTATAAAAATCTAATGAATGTGGGGGCGAAAGGTACATTCCAATCGCCCCACTGTTAGCGAGATGCGTATCTCGCCTGATGAGCTCAAAAGAGCGAAAACAGAAAGTTCTCTCAATGCATTTCCATAGTATTTTGTTGTTCTGGAAAGGACATCAGACCACTATGGAAATGAAAAAAGTTCACTGTGCAAAATGCGGGAAGCCTGAAATGGTTTCGGCGGAACAAGCAGCTGCAAATCTGTCTCGTGAAGAGGTGGAACGGAAGTTGCTGAACGGCGAGCGGAATGTCCCAGTATTACTCTGCGATAAATGCATTGCAGATGCACTGGCCTTCCGTAAGACACTCCAGAATTAATTCAAGGGGTTGTTAGTCCCCACATAAAAAATTTTCATCAAATCAAGCCCGTCTTCAATTGAGAAGAGGGCTTTGTTATTTGTACTTACATTTGAGAATAATTTCAAAATATAATACAATTTGCGATATATGAAATTTGGAGATACTATTGAAAGTTCTAAACCCAGAGCTGAAAAAGTTGACGAAGTTGTACAACAATATGAATCTGTAGTAGTTCACCGTGTCCACAATGATGAACAAATTGAAGCAATACAACAGAAATGGTCGTATAAAGACTTTAGTTTTAAGGAGTGGCAAAGGCAAGGTTGTTTACTGACAGAATCCGGATTACCTTCAAAATTATCCGAAAAACAATACCGCCAAGTGAGAACTGATTTTTTTAAGACATGGTTTGGGGAATGGCAAAACGATGCTGAATCAGCGAGTAAAGTTGTAGATCCTGATACTCACGAACCAATGCCAGTTTTTCACGGAACACCTTTTGGAAGATTTAATGTTTTTGATAAAGAAAAAAGAAGTCAATCTACTGGTGCTCCATCAGCAGACATGGGCTTTTTCTTCACGGAGAATATGGAAGCGGCGAGAAAGTATATGAGTCCTGCATGGGTTGGTTCATATAGATATTCCGAAAAGGAAAGTAATGAGATGACAGAACTATTGCGAGAAGCTGATCTGCTTACTAGTGGAGAAATAACAAGACTGGGTGATCAAAAAATAAAAGAGGGGCTGGTCGACAAAGTTTGGCTTTCAACTGATCGAGCCCATGTAGAAAAATTGCTTCTTGATGGAGCAAAAATTCCAGCTGAAGATTCTTATGAGCTCTTGACTGGCAACGAAGCTATTAAAGAACTTGATAATAAATTAAAAGGAAAATTTGGAGATGTCGTTTATGAGTACGGTTGGAGAATAATCTTAAGCGATCAGCAGGCAAAAATATATCTTCCGATAACAGATAACCCTGAACTATACTTTTACGGCGGCGGAGCATATGATTTGCTGCCATTTATTCCGGAAGGAAATGTTAAAGAAAAATTGAAAAGGCTGACGATAAGAAAGGGCCGTATTTATAATGCTTTTCTTTCCTTAAAAAATCCACTTATTCACGACCATCAAGGTCAAAGATATCATGACGAAGATGAACAAGCTGGAAGTTACGCTAAGTTGATACAAGAAGCAATAGAGAAAAAAAATGACGGAGTAATTATTTTGAATACTGAAGATCCTTCTCCCATGCATGTTTTCGTCGCCTTGAAAGCAAATCAAATTAAATCATCTGTTAAAAACTCCGGGGAATTTGACGTAAAAAATGAAGATATAAGATTCTAAGCAATCCCCCCGCCAAAGCAGAAATCCGCCCCGCATTCCTCCCGCACCCTCCTGCGGGGCGGAAATCCGAATCC
>Ga0194128_10004492_pt1 | contig 20372 bp, 17 predicted proteins | sample TA2KigCa65mmetaG_FD_148650 | JGI IMG/M metagenome (GOLD analysis project Ga0194128, IMG submission 148650) | Freshwater microbial communities from Lake Tanganyika, Tanzania - TA2015037 Kigoma Deep Cast 65m | ecosystem: Environmental > Aquatic > Freshwater > Lake | place: Tanzania: Lake... | reverse complement strand
CGCCTCGCGCCTGCCGTCGTCCTGCCGCGCGATCGCGCGGTGCGGCGCGCGCTCAAGCGGTCCGTCCGCCGCGCAGCAGGAGGCCCGGCAGCGGCGCCGTCTCGGCGAGCGCGTCGCGGCCGTCCTCGCGGATCACGGAGCCGTTCACGACTACGGCCTGGACGCCGATCGCGTCGCAAACGAGCCGGTCGGCGCCCGCCGGCAGGTCGTTCACCCGGCGCAGCGGCGAGCAGCCGACGGTGTCGGGGTCGAACACCACGACGTCGGCCGCCGCACCCACGGCGAGGCGCCCGCGGTCCGCGAGCCCGAAGAGGTCGGCACCACGCGAGGTCAGCAGCCGCACGGCGCTCTCGAGCGACAGGGCCTTCTTGTCGCGCACCCAGTGGCCGAGCAGGTGCGTCGAGAAGCTCGCGTCGCAGAGCTGGCTCGCGTGCGCGCCGGCGTCCGACAGGCCGAGCACGACGGTCGGGTCGCGCAGCAGCTCGCCGACGATGGCCTCGTCGGTGTTGGTCACCGCCATGCGGAACCGCGCCGCGAGGTTCGACGCGAGGGCGAGGTCGAGCATGAGATCGACCGGGTGCGCGCCGCGCTGCTCGGCGACCTCGGCGAGGTTGCGCTCGTTCAAGTCGGGCTCGGACGGCGACTCGGCGATCGTCGTGTCCTGCCAGCGAGCGGCGAGCACGCCGCTCTGGCCGTGCTCGCGGAGCTTCGCGCGGAATTCGGGGTCGGCGTAGATGCGCGCCTTGCCGGCGTGGTCCGCGGCGGACACCGGCTGGAAGAACGGCAGGCTCTCGAACGGAAACGGCGCCTTGAACTGGAACTCGACCATCAGTGGACGGCACGACACCTGTGGCACGACGTTCACGCCCGCACCCTGCATCTCGGCGGTCTTCTGCAGCACCCACCGGTGCCCGTCGGGACCCAGCATGCCGGCGAGCAGCGCCGTCCACGTCACCGGTCGGGACGTGCGCTTCTGGATCGCGGCCATCTCGTCGAGGAAGAACCCGCGTCCGATGGTCGCCTGCATGACGCCGTGGCCGGCGTCGCCCAGGCAGGAAGCGAGCGTCTCGATCTCGGCGACCGTGGCGGCCCTGCTCGGGACGGGACGCCCCGCGTAGCCGACGTGCGTCGGCGCCTGCGATGTCGCGAAGCCGAGCGCGCCCGCGTCGAGCGCCTCGCGCACGATCGCGCGCATCTTCGCGATCTCGTCGTCGGTCGCCTCGCGCTCGGTCGACTCCTCACCCATCACGAAGAGGCGCAGCGGCGTGTGGCCGATCAGCGCACCGACGTTGATCGCGCTGCCGCGGCGCTCGACCGCGTCGAGGTACTGCGGGAACGTCTCGAACGGCCAGTCGTCGCCGACGCCCGCGACCAGAGCGTCGAGCGACATGCCCTCGACGCTCTCGAGCGTCCGGAGAATCAGCTCGCGGTGCGCCGCGCGCGTCGGCGCGATGCCGAAGCCGCAGTTGCCCATCACGACCGACGTCACGCCGTGCCACGGGGAGATCGTCAGCAGGCGGTCCCAGAGGATCTGCGCGTCGTAGTGCGTGTGGATGTCGACGAAGCCCGGTGCGACGACGCGGTCGCGCGCCTCGATCGTCCGCGTCGCGGGCCCGTCCACCTTGCCGATCGCCGCGATGCGGCCGCCGCGGATACCCACGTCGCCTTCCCGGGCGGCGGCGCCGGTGCCGTCGACGACGATCCCGCCGCGGATCAGGAGATCGAGCTGCTCGGACATGGTTCCCCCCCAGTGGCCCGGTCACGTCTATGCGGGTGTGCGTACGTTGACAATCCGCCGGCCGGGCGCGAAATCGACTTGAACTCCGCACCGGTTTCGGCTTCTGTGGCGGTGGTCCAGAGCGGCCAGCGTCATTGCTCGAGCCGTCGCCGACCGGGCTCTTCGTCGGCGCCTCGAGAGGTCGCTTCGCGGCGTCGTGTTTGCCGGATCGGGGTGCTTGCCGAGACCCCGTCGGCTGGCGCGCGGCGCCTCGGGAGAAGAAGAGCCCAGCAGCGAACGCGACCGTGCAGGCGGTGTGGCGGTGGAGGCCGGGATTGCCAGTCCCCGGGGGATCCCGCCCGAGCCTGGGCGGCGGACCCGTCGCGCGAGGATCGACCTCGCGAGGACCCCACCGAGCCACGAGGCTCCGCGAGATTCCGTAGACTCAAGGATGCAGCAACGTCCGCCAGCGCGAGCGAAACCCGACCGGTCCCGGACCGTCGCGATCGTGACGCCGCAGGCGGACCAGGAGACCGAACGTGCCCGGTCAGAAGATCCCGTGAAGACACCTTCCAGCAAGACTCCGAGCAGCACCCGAAAGACGCGTGTCGCGAAGCCCGCCGCAACCCAGCTCGCCGCCGCGGCGAAGCCGCCAGGGCGGCGCACCGCCACGAAGGCCGCGAAGGCGGCGCCCGCGGTGAAGGTCGCGAAGGCGGCGCCCGCCGTGAAGGCCGCGTCGAAGAGCCGCGGGAAGGTGGCGTCCGCCAAGGCGGCGCCGCGCACGGCGAAGGGCGCGCCGGGTGCGAAGCTCGCGCTGGCTGCGCAGGCGGTACCGGAGGCGAAGCCGGCACCGGTTGCGCAGCGGGCACCGGCGAAGCCGGCGCTGGTCGCAAAGGCGGTCGTGCGCGCCGCGAAGCACGCGCGTACGACCGGCGCGAACGCCGACACGGCTGCCCAGGTCGAGAAGAAGCCCGCGCCCCGGCGCCGCAAGGCGGCAACCTCCGAGGTCGCGCCGCCCGCTGGCGGAGCACACGACGAGTTCCGGTTCGAAGCGCCCGCAACGGCGGTCGCCAAGTCCCCGGCGCCTGTCGTTGCGCCGGCCGAGGTGACGCCGGAGCGCGTCGACGTGCCCGCCGCGCCGCGCATCGAGTCCGCCGCCGCCGTGATCGCGCCGGTCGCAGCCGAGATCGCGCCGCCGCGGTACGAGAACGGCGCGGCCGATCACCTCGACGGCGGCGTGGAGCTCAACGAGCAGGACTGGGAGGAGGGCGCGACGGCAGAGATCTCGGTCGATGACGTGCTCGCCGCCGTCGCCCCTGCCCTCGACGACGAGGCGGACGACGACGAGGACGGCGCCGGCGACGAGGACGACGGCGACGAAGACCAGGACGACGAGCGCGCCGAGGACGAGGACGACGGCGCGAACGACGACGACGAGGACGGCCTGGAGCTGCGCGGCACCGCTGTGTCGCGCAGCGGCGCCGAGGACGACGACGAGGACGACGAGGACGACGACGAGGACGACGACGAGGACGAGGCCGACGACGAGGACGAGGACGACGACGAGGACGACGAGGACGACGACGAGGACGACGACGAGGACGACGAGGACGACACGCCGCTCGGCGAGTCGATGACGACGGAGGCCGGCGGCGCGCTCGATCCCGCGCTCGCCGCCGCGGCGCGACGTCTCGGCATCCAGCGGCTGTATCCCGAGCAGGAGCGCGCCATCCGCGAGGTGCTCGACGCGCGCGACGTGCTGATCGTCATGCCGACCGGCTTCGGCAAGAGCGCCTGCTACCAGGCGCCGTCGATGCTGCTGCCGAAGCCGGTGGTGCTGATCTCGCCACTGCTCGCGCTGCTCAAGGACCAGCACGAGAAGCTCATCAAGTACAACGTTCCGTGCGTGCGCATCGACGGCACCGTCCGCGGCAAGGCGCGTGCCGAGGCGATGGAGCGCATCGCGCGCGGCGGATCTCTGCTCGTCATGACGACTCCCGAGTCGCTCGGCTCCGAGGAGATGCACCACGTCCTCACGAAGTCGGGTATCTCGCTGGCCGCGATCGACGAGGCGCACTGCATCTCGGAGTGGGGCTTCGACTTCCGCCCTGCGTACCTGCGTCTGGGCGAGACACTGCGCAAGCTCGGCCGTCCGCCGCTCCTGGCGCTGACTGCGACCGCGACCGAGAAGGTCCGCACCGACATCGTGCGCTTCCTCGGCATGCGTACGCCGACGATCGTCGCGAGCTCACCGCACCGCTCGAACCTCGCCTTCGAGGTGCTCGACTGTCGAGAGGCGGCGCGTCTCCGCGCGCTGGCGCGTCTCGCGCAGCGTCTCCGCCGGCCGGGCATCATCTACTGCTCGACCACCCGCGACGTCGACACGGTCTACACGATCCTGATGCGGCTCGGTATCCCGTCGCATCGCTACCACGGCAAGATGGCGGCGGGAGATCGCGTCAAGCAACAGGCGATGTACATGAAGCCGGGGCGTCGCACCGTGATGGTGGCGACGAGCGCGTTCGGCCTCGGCATCGACAAGCCCGACATCCGCTACGTCGTACACCAGCAGTCGCCGGCCTCGCTCGAGCAGTACGTGCAGGAGGCCGGTCGCGCCGGACGCGACGGCGCGAAGGCGAACTGCATCCTGCTGCACGATTCCAGCGATCGCACGGTGCACGAAGCGCTCCTGTCGCGCAGCCGGCTGCGCCCCGATCAGCTCTACAAGCTCGGCAGCGCGCTCGCGGCGTGGGCGGCGGAAGGCCGAACGCCGACGATCGACGCGCTCGCGCTGTCGGCCGACCTCGGCGAGCGCCCGACGAACGCGCTGCTGGCGACGCTGGAGGAGGCGGGGCTCGTCCGGATCTCCGAGGACTTCCTGGTGCAGGCGACCTGCGCGCCCGCGGAAGTCGAGGAACGCGTGCGCAGCCTGGCGGGGCAGTTCGCCAACATGCGCACGCAGGACGCGCGTCGCCTCGATGCCGTCGCGGACTACGCGCAGGACGCGGGCTGCCGTGCGATCTACCTGCGCAGCTACTTCGGCGAGGACGGCGGCGGCGTGTGCGGGCTGTGCGACGTCTGCCGCGGGCGCCCCGATCGTCCGTCGACGTTCTGGTCGCCGGTTGCGGCGCCGAAGCGCATGAACAAGAAGCGTCGGCGCGGACGCGGTGGTCAGCAGCCTCAGGAGCAGCAGCAGCAGCAGCGGCAAGGCGGCGGCCGGCGCCGGCGCGGACGCCGCCGCCGGGGCGGCGGCCAGCGGAACCCACAGCAGCTCGATGCGCGGCAGGGCGGGCAGAACGCCCAGCACGCTCGGCCACAGCACCGCCAGCAGCCCCGGCCGCCCCATGGCCAGCCGCAGCAGCCGCGGCCTGGTGCCGCTCCGCAGCAGAACGCGCCAGGCGGACCGAACGACGGTCAGCGGCGTCGGCGCCGTCGCCGCGGTCGCCGCGGCCGTCGCGGTCGTCCCAACCCGAACGCCCCGGCGCCGACGCCGTCGGGCGAAGGCTGAGCGGGGGCTCGCGCTGGCATCCGCCTGCCGGCGCGGGCACACTCGAGCGATGCGGTTCATCGCCCGTTCGGTCGTCGGTGGGGTGTGCTGCGCCGTCGCGCTGGTCGGCGCGAGCGTGGTGGCCGAAGCGGCGGGAGGTCTCCGCTGCGGCAACCGGCTCGTCCACGAGGGCGACCGCATCGACGAGGTGTTTCGCCGCTGCGGCGAGCCGACGTTCCGGACTTTCTCGATCGAGTCGGTATCGCTCGAGACGAGCCCGGGCCTGTTCGTGACGCGTCAGGTGCAGGTCGAGACCTGGACCGTCAACCGCGGCCCGCGCGAGTTCATCCGGTACCTCACGTTCCGCGACGGGCGCTTGACCCGTATCGACGAGGGCAACTACGGCTACTAGTCGAGGGCCCTGCAACGGCCAGACCGGAAGTGGGCGAGCTGCGCTGCGCTCACTTGCCCTCGAAGCGCGGCGCACGCTTGTCGCGTCCCGCCGCGAAGCCCTCGATCAGGTCCTCCGACACGAAGCCGACCGCCGCGTTCATCGCCTCGAAACGCAACGCGTCGTCGAGTCCGCGATCGGCGAACATGTCGATGGTGCGCTTGATCGCCTGTACCGCGATCGGCGCGTTGGCGGCGATCTCGTCGGCGATCTTGCGCGCCTCGACGAACAGCTGATCCGCCGGGAAGACCTCCTGCAGGAGGCCGATCTGCGCTGCCCTGGCGGCGTCGATGCGGCGTCCGGTGAACGTGAGCCACTTCGCCCACGCGGGCCCGACCTCGGCCGCGAGCCGCATGTCGAGGCCGCAGTCGATCGGCACGCCGATGCGCGCCTCGGGGCAGCCGAGCTGCGTGCCCTCCGCCGCGATGCGCACGTCGCCGAGCATCGCGACCTCGAGCCCGGCGCCGAGGCAGTAGCCGTGCATCGCGACGATGATCGGCTGCGGCGTCTCCTCGATGGCGCGCGTGCGCCGGTGCGAGCCGCGATAGCGCTGGTAGTAGTTGAGGACCTTCTCCGCCGGCGAGCGGCCGACGATGCGCCCGCCGACGTCCGGCTTCAGATCGACGCCGGCGCAGAACGCGCGTCCCGCGCCGCGCAGGATCACCGCGCGCACGTCCGGGTTCGCGGCGACCGACTCCATGTGACGGTGCAGCTGCTGGCCCATCTCCCAGCTCCAGGCGTTCAGCCGGTCAGGGCGGTTGAACGTCACGGTCGCGACATGCCCGTCGATCTCGAGCAGGACGGCGTCGGCGGCTTCCTCGGACATGGGCGTCACCTCCGGCGCGAGGTCTACGTCGCGGCGCGCGCGGGGGTCAACGTGCGACTCCCGGGGTGCGACTCCCCGGGACGGTCTCTGGACCAGCGCCGGCGTTGGGGGCGTCTCGCACGATGGCGGCGCGAGCTGGCACCTCGCGACGATCGTGCCGTACCGCGACGGCGACGGCACCTTCAGCTTCGCTGACATCGCGATTCGCCCGCCCGTTGACCGCCGCCTTGACCGAGTGAGAGAACCCGCGCATGCCGCTCCCCGAGCCGCCCGCCGCGGGAAGTCCGATGCTGCCGCCCGGCACGTTCGCCGGCCAGGTCGTCGCGGTCACCGGTGGCGGCACCGGTCTCGGCAAGGCGATGGCGATCGAGTTCGCGCGTCTCGGCGCGGGCGTCGCCATCCTGTCGCGCAAGCCCGAGCAGCGGCAGCGCGGCATCGAGGCCGTGGAGGCCGCGGGCGGACGTGCATGCGGCGCGGAGGTCGACATCCGGCAGCCCGAGCAGATCGCGCGCGCGTTCGACGAGGTCGAGCGCGTGCTCGGCCCGATCGACGTGCTGGTGAACAACGCGGCCGGCAACTTCCCCGTCGTGTCCGAGGATCTGAGCCCGAACGGCTGGCGCGCGGTGACGCAGATCGTGCTGGACGGCACCTGGTTCTGCTCGCACGAGCTCGCGAAGCGCTGCATCGCGGCCGGCAGGCCCGGGGCGATCCTCAACATCGGCGCGACCTACGCCTTCAACGGCGGACCAGGCGCGGTGCACTCGGCCGCCGCGAAGGCCGGGGTGCACAACCTGACGATGACGCTCGCGGTCGAGTGGGCGCAGCACGGCATCCGCGTGAACGAGCTGATGCCCGGCATGTTCCCGCACGAGGACATGGCGGCGCACATGAAGGCGAACCGCCCCGAGGGCTACTCGGAGGCCGGCAAGCAGGTGCCCGCGGGTCGCGTCGGCAGGCTGCACGAGCTCGGCTGGGCGGCGACGTATCTCTGCTCGCCGTACGCCGCGTACGTCACCGGGCACACGTTCGTCATCGACGGTGCCAACTGGCTGCGCCGCGGCCTGCAGATGCCGGAGTACAAGCCGGTGCGCGAGCAGATCCGCGCACGTCCGACGACACGCTGACCCCGGCGCGCACGTCCGACGACACGCTGACCCCGGCGCGCACGTCCGACGACACGCTGACCCCGGCGCCCGCGCTGCGCGCGAGCGAGCCGACGCGTCATCCGCCGACCAGCGCCCACACGCCGAGCGCCGCGAACAGGCCCGCCGCGATCGTGCGGATCACGCGCAGCGGCAGCCGCTCCGCGGCCTTGCCGCCGAGCCACACCACCGGCACGTTCGCGATCAGCATGCCGAGCGTCGTCGCCGTCACGACCATCACCAGCGACGGGTAGCGCGCGGCGAGCATGATCGTCGCGACCTGTGTCTTGTCGCCGATCTCCGCGAAGAAGAACAGGATCAGCGTCGCGACGAACGGCCCGTAGCGGTAGGCCGCGTGCTCCTCCTCCTCCATCCTGTCCGGGATGAGCGTCCAGGCGGCCACGGCGAGGAACGAGAGCCCGAGCACCCAGCGCAGGACGTCGGGCGTCAGGTACGACTGCACCAGCTGTCCGAGCCACGCCGCCGCGGCGTGGTTGGCGAGGGTCGCCACCGTGATGCCGAGCACGATCGGCCACGGCCTCCGGTACCGCGCGGCGAGCACGAGCGAGAGCAGCTGCGTCTTGTCGCCGACCTCGGCCAGTGCCACGACCGAGGTCGCGATCAGGAACTCCATCGCCACGCGCCTAACGAACGACGGGCGTCAATGCGCGCGGAGCCGGTAGTCGACCGCGCACGGGTGCGCCGCACGCGCGACCGCGCCGAGCTGCTGCCGCCGGCGTCGCACCTCGGTGAAGCGCGGCACGAAGTCGTAGCGCTCGACCAGGCGCCGCACGGCGATACGGATCGCGGTGATCGCGAAGCGCTGCGCCGGGCACGAGTGGCTGCCGTGACCGAAGGTGCTCACCAGCTCCTTCGTCTCGAGCGGAACGCAGGGCGCAAGCCGCCGCCCTTCGTAGTGCGCCGGGTCGAAGCGCTCCAGCCCGGGCGCCGCGGAGCAGTTGTTGACCGACAGCATGGTCGTGATCAGGACCCCGGGCGACAGGCGATACGTCCGCTCGCCGTCGTCGAAGTCGAGCGGGGCGAGCACCTGGCGCAGCGTGATCGAGCGCTGCGCCATGCGGATCGACTCGTTCGCACACTGCTCGAGCAGCACGTCGTCGCCGTCGCGCACGCGTGCCAGCACGTCCGGATGCAGCAGCACGTTGGCGAACGTCCACGCGAGCGCCGCGTACAGGTTCGACTGCGAGCCCAGGTGCAGCATGATCACGTCACGCGCGATCCCCGCACTCCGCTCCTCCGGCGGCGCGTCGGCCCACGAAGCGGCGATCCGCTCGAGGAAGTCGCCCGCGCGCTCGCCGCGCCGCTCTCGCGCCGCGCCGATCTCCGCGACGATCGCCTCGATGCCGTGCATCGCGCGGCGCTCGCGCGCGTACCGGGTGGCCGCGATCACGAAGGCGTTGCCGGGGCGCACAAACGCGTCGGCGCTGTCGAGGCGGTCGAAGAGCGGGATCAGCCGATCGAGGTTCTCGGGCGCGGCGGCCTCGTTGCCGATCCACGACGCGAGTCCGAGCCGGTGTCCGAGGCGGCGCATCCCGGCGAACACCTCGAACGTCCCGCTGGCCCCGAGCTGCTCGATCTCGCGGTGCACCGCCTCCTCGAGGTTCGCGACGTACCGCTCGACGTCCTCGCCGCCGAAGAGGTTGCGCGGGCCGTTGCGCCGCCCCGCGAAGAGCTCGCCGGGAATCTTCAGCTTGAGCAGGTTGTAGGTTGCGAGGCCGAAGCTCGCGCGGTTCTCCGGCAGCGCGTAGAGGCCGCGTACGCCGGCCGCGGAGAAGACGCAGAAGAGCCGGAAGCCGAACGCGTCGACCACGTACGTGTCGCCGAGCGCGCGGCGCGTGTCGGCGAAGAAGCGCGTCGGGTCGCGCAGCAGGCGGAGCCCGGCGCCGACCCACGGCAGCGCGCCCGGCGCGCGCGGCGGCATCGGCTCGACCGGAGCGAGGCCCGGTGCGGGCAGCGTGAACGTGGCGGGGGCGGTGGGCACGCGTCGCTCGCTACGACAGCATGCCGCCGTCGACGCGGATCTCGGCACCGGTGATGTGGGCGCCGTCGTCCGAGGCGAGCATCGCGATCACGCTCGCGACGCGCGACGGGCGCGCCGCTCCGCTGGGCGAGCGCACCCGGTCGGGAAGCTTGACATTGGCCCCCTCGGGCAGGCGGAACGACTTCATGATCGGCGTCTGGATCTCGCCGGGACAAACCGCGTTCGCGCGCACGCCCTGCTCGACGTAGTCGATCGCGAGGTTCTTCGTCAGCGCCAGGATCCCGCCCTTCGACGCCGCGTACGCAGCCCCCCACGGCTGTCCCGCGAGTGCCGCGGTGGACGACAGGTTCACGATGTCGCCGCGCGTCGCGATCAGATGCAGCAGCGCCGCGCGGCAGAAGAGGAACGTACCGGTGAGGTTGACGGTGAGCACGCGGTTCCAGTCGGCGAGCGACAGCTCGTGGGTGTGGTCGAAGCGCAGGATGCCGGCGACGTTGTACAGCACGTCGACGCGCCCGAAGCGGGCGACGCAGCCCGCCACCGCTTCCCCGACCTGCGTCTCCTCGCGCTGGTCGCAGCGCCGCGTGGCGATCTCCGCGCCGAGCGCGCGCACCTCGTCGGCGAGCGTTGCGAGCCCGTCCTCCTGCACGTCGCAGCCGAAGACCGCGCCGCCCTCCTCGGCGAGACGGAGTGCCGTCGCGCGCCCGATGCCGGACGCAGCACCGGTCACGAGCACCACCTTGCCGTCGAACCTTCTCACCGGGCGCCTCGTCCGCGTCGTGCCGTTCGCATCGCGCGTGCACTACCGCACCCGGCCGGGCCGAGGGAAGCGTCGCGCTTCGTGCTATGCGGGCTCGTGATGACGGGGAGCGAGAAGAACCTGCCGGTGGTGGACGTGACGGCGCTGGTCGCCGGCAGCGACGCACCGGACGCGACCGCGGCACGGATCGACGCGGCCTGCCGCGACGCGGGCTTCTTCTACGTCGTGGGGCACGGCGTCGATCGCACGCTCGAGGAGCGCCTCGTCGCCGAGAGCCGGCGCTTCTTCGCACGACCCGAAGCGGAGAAGGCGCGCATCGCGATGTCGCGCGGCGGGCGGGCCTGGCGGGGCTGGTTCCCGGTCGGTGGCGAGCTGACCTCGGGGCGTCCCGATCGCAAGGAGGGCGTCTACTTCGGCGCCGAGCTCGCGGCCGACCATCCGCTGGTTCTCGCCGGCACGCCCCTGCATGGAGCGAACCTCTTTCCCGACGACATGCCCGCGTTCCGTGACGCGGTGCTGCGCTGGATGGACGCGATGACGTCGCTCGGCAGCGCCCTGCTGCGCGGCATGGCGCTGGCGCTCGGGCTCCCGGCGCAGGAGCTCGGCGAGCGCTTCACCGAAACGCCGCTCACGCTGTTCCGCGTCTTCAACTATCCCGCAGCGCCGCCGGACGACGACGGCTGGGGCGTCGGCGAGCACACCGACTACGGCTTCCTGACGATCCTTGCGCAGGACGACACCGGCGGGCTCGAGGTGCGCACGAAGCACGGCTGGATCGCGGCGCCGCCGCTACCCGGCGCGTTCGTGTGCAACATCGGCGACATGCTCGACCGCGTGACGCGCGGCCTCTACCGCTCGACGCCGCACCGCGTGCGGAACCTGTCGCGACGCGACCGGCTGTCGTTCCCGTTCTTCTTCGACCCGGGATGGAACGCGCGCATCGGGCCGCTCGTCGACGCGAGCCGCGCGCCGGTGGACGACGATCGCGCGCAGCGCTGGGACGGCGCGAGCGTGCACGACTTCGACGGCACGTACGGCGACTACGTCGTTCGCAAGGTGTCTCGGGTCTTTCCCGACCTGCATCGTGAGGTGATCTGATCGCGCGGCCGGATCGGGGTGCAGCCGACGCGGATCGGTGGTCGAAGCCGGGGCCTTGCACACGACCTCGAGCGATGGTCAGCATCGCGAGGTCCGGCGGCCATGCTCCCGTAGCGTCGCAGCGGACGAAAGGACGTGAGAAGGATGAAGGCTCTCGTGACGACCCTTGCGCTCGCCACCTCCGTCGCGGCGGCGGCCACGCCCGGAACCTTCGACCCGCGCGATCCCTGCGGCGCGCGGTGCCGCGTCGAGCCGAGCGACACCCTGGCGAGCGACGAGCTCGGCCCCGGGCCGATGATTCCGACGCACCACGAGGAGACGCCGAGAAAGTAGCGCACCCGCTGCCCTGCGACGCAGCGCGGGTCGCCGTCAGCGGGCAGGTCGGCCTCGCGTCGCGGCCGTTTGCGGGCAGCTGACCCTCGCGTCGCGGCCGCTTGCGGTTAGCTGACCCTCGCGTCGCGGCCGCTTGCGGTTAGCTGACCCTCGCGTCGCGGCCGCTTGCGGTTAGCTGACCCTCGCGTCGCGGCCGCTTGCGGTTAGCTGACCCTCAGCTCGCGGAACGGTCGTCCCGCTCGCCCTTCCGCAGCGCGTCGCGCGCGTACTGCTTCACGCGGACGAGCCAGCGCTGCGCCCACTCGAACTCCAGCGCGAGGATGCCGAGCCCGAGCGGGATGACGACGAACGCCGGTCCGGGCGCGACCAGCATCACCACCCCCACGCCCAGCACGGCGGAGCCGACGACGCCGATGCCGATGCGGCGCGCGAGGCGGAGTGGGCCACTGCCGGCGAAGCGGCGGCTCCAGCGCGCGACGGCTTCGCTCGCCGGATCGCGCGGCTCGTCGCCATGCGGTGCGTCGTTCCAGTGCGATTGCATGATCCAGGGTCTGGTCCGGCCGTTCGGTCGGGTGGGCTGCGGCCATCCGCCTCATCGAAATTGCACGAAGCGCACCGGTCGCGCGAGCCCTATCTCGCACGGCGGACGGCGCCGATCGGCCCCCTGACGCGGAAGATCTGACGCACCTCCTCGGCGTCAGCCGTCTCCTCGTAGCGCCCACCGGTCTGCTCGCCGACGACGCGGCGCCAGAAGCGGATCGCACGCTCGTTGCGCGCCAGCTCGCTCACCTCCCAGCGCCCGGGATGCGCGGCGAACACCGCCAGTGCTGCGCGGGCGCCGACGCCCCGTCGGCGCTCGCGGGCGAGGACGAAGAACTCCGACATGCGGTGGTCGCAGCCAGGTGCGATCCACGCCGACGGGCTGCGCGCGACCAGCGCGAAGCCGACGCGGCGTCCGTCGACGAGGATCAGCAGCGGGAGGTCCTGGTCTCCGGCGAGCCAGGAGGGCAGGTGGTCGGGCTGCCAGAGGCCGCGCTCGTCGAGCTGGTAGTAGCCGCCGTCGAACTCCGACAGGTCGTGCAGATACAGCGGGTAGACGTGGCACAGCCAGGTGCGGTCCTGCACGCTCGTGCGCGCGTCACGCAGCTCGAGGAGCATCGTGCCACGACAGTGCCGCGCCCGTCCGACCGGGGCAAGCGCCGGGGGTTGCCATCCCGTCGCCGGCAGTGGCAGGACACGGCATGAGCGCGAACGGGAAGCCACGTCGCAAGTTCTGGGGCTGGGGCTACGAGGGGCGGGGCCCCAGCGAGGAGCAGCAGCGCCGCATCGCGGAGCTGCTCGCCGGACGTTTCGGGCTCGCGGCGGTCCCCGAGGCGATTCCGGCGCCGCGGGTCGAGGATCTGTCGCTACGTGCGCCGCGCCTGGACCCGCCGTCGAGCCTCGCGGCGCTGTGTTCGACCGACGCCGAGGACCGCGCCGGGCACACCTACGGCAAGTCGTTTCGCGACGTCGTGCGCGCGCTCGCACGTGACTTCGCGAATCCGCCCGACGTGATCGCGCGTCCACGCGACGAGAACGATGTCGCGGCCCTCCTCGACTGGTGCGACGCGGCCCGTGCGATCGCCATCCCGTACGGCGGCGGATCGAGCGTGGTCGGAGGTACCGAGCCACCCGCCGGCGACCGGCCCGTCGTCACCATCGACCTCGAGCGCATGGGGCGCGTGGTCGAGATCGACCGGACCTCGCGCGCCGCGCGCATCGAGGCCGGCGTCTACGGGCCGGCACTCGAAGAGCAGCTGCGGCCGCACGGGCTCACGTTGCGCCACTTCCCGCAGTCGTTCGAGTTCAGCACGCTGGGTGGCTGGATCGCGACGCGCTCGGGCGGACACTTCGCCACGCTCTACACGCACATCGACGACTTCGTGGAGTCGCTGCGCGTCGTGACGCCGCGTGGGACGGTCGCGTCGCGCCGCCTGCCCGGGTCCGGCGCGGGGCCGAGCCCCGACCGCATGTTCATCGGCTCGGAGGGCGCCCTCGGCGTCGTCACCGAGGCATGGATGCGGCTGCAGGACCGTCCGCGCTGGCGCGCGTCGGCGTCGGTGAGCTTCGCCGACATGCTCGCCGGTGCCGAAGCGGTGCGCGCGATCTCGCAGTCGGGTCTCGCGCCGACCAACTGCCGGCTGCTCGATCCCGGCGAGGCGATGACGTCCGGTGCGGGCGCCGGTGACGCCGCGATCCTGGTCATCGGCTTCGAGTCGGCGGACCACCGGCCCGACGCCTGGATGGTGCGCGCGCTCGAGCTGTGCCGCGATCACGGCGGCACGGTCGCGGACGGCGCGGGTGCCACGCGCGACGACGAGTCCGGCGGCCGCGAGGGGGCAGTCGGCGCATGGCGCAAGGCGTTCCTCGACGGCCCGTACCTGCGCGACACGCTGGCCGCGATCGGCATGGTGTCGGAGACCTTCGAGACCGCCATCACCTGGGACCGCTTCCCCGAGCTGCACGCCGGGGTGACGGCGGCGACGCAGGACGCGGTGAACCGCGTGTGCGGGGCAGGCCAGGTGAACTGCCGCTTCACGCACGTGTACCCCGACGGTCCGGCGCCGTACTACTCGGTGATCGCGCCGGGCAAGCGCGGCTCGCAGCTCCAGCAGTGGGCCGAGATCAAGGCGGCGGCGTCGGAGGCGCTGATCCGCCTCGGCGGCACGATCACGCACCACCACGCCGTCGGTCGTGACCACCGACCCTGGTACGACCGCCAGCGCCCCGATCCGTTCGCGCGCGCGCTCGCCGCGGCCAAGCGCGAGCTCGACCCGAACCAGATCCTGAACCCCGGCGTTCTCCTCGACTGAACGGAGCGCAGGGACGCCCCCGCGCTCCGCGCGCTGGCTTCGCTCGGCCGGGTCCCGCCGCGCCCGGCCGGGGCCTGAGCGGGCCGGCTTGTCGCGCGGACCGACGGCAGGCTACGTTCCGCCGCGCACGGGAGACGAAGATGCCGATCGAACTGAAGGACATCCTGCAGCCGAAGAGCACGGCCGTGATCACCGTCGAGTGCCAGCGCGGCGTCATCGGGAGCGGTGGTCCGCTGTCGGCGCTCGCCGACGCGGTGCGCGACAGCGGGCTCGTGCCGCGCGCAGCGAGGGTGCTCGATGCGGCTCGCGCGACCGGTGCGGCGGTCATGCACGGCACGGTCGTGCGCCGTCCCGACGGCGGCGGCACCACGGCGAACTGCCGGCTCTTCGCGGTGGCGCGCAAGGCGAAGGGCCCGGGGCTGCTCGCGGGCAGCGAGCCGCAGCAGATCGTCCCGGAGTTCGGACCTGGCGAGAACGACTACTTCGTGCCGCGCCACCACGGGGTGTCGCTGTTCCACGACACCGAGCTCGACTCGCTCCTGCGCAGCCTTGGCGTCAGGACCGTCGTGCTGCTCGGCGTGAGCCTCAACGTGGCGCTCCTCGGTACGACCATCGAGGCGGTGAACCGCGGCTACCAGGTCGTGATGCCGCACGACGGCGTGACAGGAACGCCGCTCGAGTACGCGAAGATGGTTCTCGAGCACACCGTTCGCATCCTCGCGACGGTGACCACGTGTGCGGAGATCGTCGACGCACTGAACGGAGAGGGAGCCGCCTCGTGAGCGATCTCGTCCTGACCGAGGAGCAGCAGCTCCTGCAGAGCACTGCCGCCGACTTCGCCCGCCAGAGCCTGCCGGTTCCCCGCCTGCGCAGCCTGCGCGAGACCACCGAAGGCTTCTCGCGCGAGGTGTGGCGCGAGATGGGCAACCTCGGCTGGCCCGGCATGCTGCTGCCCGAGGAGCTCGGCGGGCTGGGACTCGGCTATGCGGACGCGGTGGTCGTTCTCGAGGAGATGGGCAAGGTGCTGGCTCCGGAGCCGTTCCTCTCGACGGTGCTGCTCGCCGGGAACGCCCTTCTGCTCGGTGGGACTGCGGCGCAGAAGACGGCCCTGCTACCGCGCGTCGCCGGCGGCGACGCGGTGCTCGCGCTCGCGCATCACGAGCCGCGTGCGCGGCACCGCGTGCACCACGTCGCGACGTCCGCCGCGGCGCAGGCCGACGGCAGCTACGCGATCGACGGCGTCAAGGACCTCGTGCTCGACGGCGCGGTCGCGGAACGACTCGTCGTGAGCGCGCGCACGTCGGGAAACGCGGGCGATCGCGACGGCATCTCGCTCTTCCTCGTCGATCCGCACGCGCCCGGCGTGACGGTCCTGCGGCAGCAGCTCGTCGATCACCGCTCGGCCGCGCTGGTCAAGCTCGACCGCGTGAAGGTCGCCGCCGAGGCGCAAGTCGGTACGCTCGGCCGCGGCGCCGACGTGCTCGACGCCACCATCGACCGCGCGATCGTCGGCCTCTGTGCCGAGATGCTCGGCGGCATGGTGCGGTCCGCCGACATGACGTTCGCGTACCTCAAGGAGCGCAAGCAGTTCGGCGTGGTCATCGGGACGTTCCAGGCGCTGAAGCACCGTGCCGCACGCATGTTCATCGAGATCGAGCTCGGACGCTCCGTCGTCATGGCGGCGGCGCGCGCACTCGACGAGGGCTCGTCCGACGCGTCGACGCTCGTCGCGATCGCGAAGGCTCGCCTGTCCGAGGGCTACGTGCTGGTCGCGGGCGAAGCCGTGCAGATGCACGGCGGCATCGGCATGACCGACGAGCACGAGGTCGGCTTCTACCTGAAGCGGGCGCGCGCGACGGAGATCCTGCTCGGCGACGCGCCGTACCACCGCGACCGCTACGCGGCCCTGCGGAGCTACTAGCCTCTGCGGCGGCTCACGCGCGTCCCGAGCTCCGACGCGGCGCCCGCGCAACGCTCGCTCGCGCGCCGCGGCTCCCGCACACCCTCGCTCGCGCGCCGCGGCTCCCGCACACCCTCGCAGGAGACCGTCAGACGCGCTCGACGCGGTTGGAGCCGGCGGGCGTGCGGAAGCGCACGCGCTCGAGGGATCCGTCCCACTCGGGCGTGCGCACGGCGGCGATCTGCAGGAACTCGACCTCCACCGCGGAGGCGCGCTGCACGTCCATGATCGCGATGCCGTGCGCGAGGCTCTTCGCGTAGCGGTACTGCGGGCTTGCCTGCTGCAGGATCGTGTCGAACTGCGGCACCAGTGCCCCGAGTCCGAGCGCCGACAAGGTCGGGTTCGAGTCGACCGTGGACTGCGTGATCTCCTGCACGGGTGACGAGCTGATGCCGGCGCACACGTACTCGACCGCGATCGACGCGCCGCTCTGGTCGTCGAAGTTCTCGTACAGCTCCGAGGCGTAGAACGCGTGGATGTCGCCCGCGAGAGCGATCACGTTGTCGAGTCCGGCGACCGTGCGCAGGATCTCCGCGCGCTCGCTCCGGTAGCCGTCCCACTGGTCGACGCTGAAGTAGAACAGGTTCCTGAACTGGTCGGGCAGCAGCTCGAAGCTGCGCAGGTCGACCAGCATCTGCGAGAGCTGCACGTCGCTGCCGAGGATCTTCCAGGTGGCGCCCGACGACGACAGCGCGTCCAGCAGCCAGGCCTTCTGCTTCGCGCCGAGCAGCGACGGCGTCGCCGCGGCCTCGCGCTCGTCGAAGCGGAGCTTCAGCACGAAGTTGCGCGAGCCGAGGGAGCTGTTGGCGCTGAACTTGCCGACGTCGAGGTCGACCGGACCCTCGGGTACCAGGTGGTCGTCGCGGTAGAGGCGGCCGTCGATCAGCAGCAGATCCACGTGCCGGCCGTAGCGCAGCGAGCGGTAGATGTGGATGTCGTCCGGGAAGGACGCGCTCTCGTCGTAGACCACGTCCGCCGGCTGAAACTCGAAGAACGCCCGGTTCGCGGCCTCGCGCCGGCTCGTCGACTTCTCGTCGCCGCGCGCCTCGTTGAAATCCGTCGCGTGATCCGACCACGAGTCGTTGGCGAACTCGTGATCGTCCCAGGTCACGACGAACGGATAGAGCTGGTGCGCGCGCTTGAGCCACGGGTCGCTGCGGTAGGTCTTGTAGAGCGTCCGGTAGTCGGCGAGCGTGACGGCCGCGAGGTTCTCGGTGGTGGACTCGCCGAGCCGCAGGCCGTCGGGGAGGATCACGCTGCGACGCTCCTCGGGGGTCTGGAAGTCGGGGTCGCCGCTGGTCTCGTAGACGTAGTCGCCGAGGTGCACGACGAAGTCGACCTCGCCGCCCTGCGTGACGAACGCCTGCCATGCGTGGTACCAGCGACCCACGTAGTCCTGGCACGACGCGAAGGCGAAGCGGACCGGCACGTCGTCGCCCGGCGCGGGTGCGGTCTTCGTGCGTCCGACCATCGACGTCACGCCGAGGGCGGTGAAGCGGTAGAAGTACGTCGTGAAGGCGTCGAGGCCGACTGGCTTGAGCTTGACGGTGCCGTCGTGCTCGACGCCGGTCGCGACCTCGCCCTCGGCGACGATCTGCGAGAAGCCCTCGTCGAGCGCCACCTGGTACGCGACGAGGAGGTCCGCGTCGGTGCTCTCGACGCGCGTCCACAGCACCACGCTGTCGGGCCGCGGGTCGCCGGATGCGACGCCCTGCGGAAAGACGCGGTCGATGTCCTCGGGGGTCGACACGTCGCCGCCGCTCGCGTCGCTGCAGCCCGAGAGCCTCGGCGCGGCCGAGACCGCGACGGTGATCGCGGCGAAGCGGAGAAAGTCACGACGTCGTAGCTGCGGCGTGCGAGTCGGCATTCCGGCCATGTACGCGGGCGCAGGGCTGCCGGCAAGCCGGAATCCGCCGGAATCACGCGATCTCACGAGACGTCGCCGGATTGCCGGTGCGGCACCGCGTCTGGTACCCGGAACGGGTGCGCCGGAGCGACGTGGCGGCCGCGCGCGGCAAGCTTGCCGCGATCGGCAGGGAGCTCGGGGAAGCCTTCGTCGAGCGCGACCAGGTCATCGAGGGCGCCCTCGCGGCCCTGCTGGCGCGCCAGCACGTGCTGCTGCTCGGCCCGCCGGGAACGGCGAAGTCGATGCTCGCCGACGAGCTCTGCCGGCGCATCGAGGGCGCCGCATACTTCCAGTGGCTGCTCACCAAGTTCACCACGCCGGAGGAGGTCTTCGGTGCGGTGAGCCTGCGTGCGCTCGAGCAGGACGAGTACCGCCGCGTCACGACGCGCAAGCTTCCCGAGGCGCACGTCGCGTTCCTCGACGAGATCTTCAAGGCGAGCTCGTCGATCCTCAACGCGCTGCTGACGCTGCTCAACGAGCGCCGCTTCGACAACGGCCGCGACAGCGTCGACGTCCCGCTGCTGACCGTCTTCGGCGCCGCCAACGAGCTGCCCGAGGAGGACGAGCTGTCGGCGATCTACGACCGCTTCCTGGTGCGCTTCGTGGTCGGCTACGTCGTCGAGGACTGGCGCTTCCTGCGCATGCTGCGCGCAGCAGCGCCCGAGGCGGGAACCCGCATCTCGCTCCCCGAGCTGGCGCTGCTGTGGGACGCGGTGGCCGAGGTTTCCGTGCCCGACGGCATCCTGCGCAGCATCGCCGACCTCCGCCGTGCGCTCGGCGAGCAGCAGATCCTGCCGTCGGACCGCCGCTTCCGGCAGAGCGTGACCTTGCTGCGGGCGCTCGCGCTGCTGCGCGGGCGCGACGCGGTGGGCGACGACGAGGTGCAGTTCCTCGAGCACGTGCTGTGGCGCGATCCGGCCGAGCAGGCGACCGTCCGCGACGTGTTGCGCCGCCTCGTGCGCGGCTTCGACGAGCAGGTGCAGGAGCTGCTCTACCAGGGCCGCGAGCTCGGCGAGTACATCGAGCAGGCGTGGGATTCGCGCGAGCAGCGCGCGCGCGCGCGCATCGAGGTGGAGACCAAGCTGCGCCGCATCCTCGAGCAGATCGCCGCGATCGAGCGCGCCGCGCGTGATGCCGGGCGCGAGGTCGCCCGGGCGGAGGCTGCGCGCCGCGAGATCGAGGCGCTGCGCCGGGCGATCGCCGAGGTCGGCTGATGGCGGGCGCCGACGACGCGTCCCGGCATGGGCGACCGGACGTGCCGGCGAACCTCGTCGCGGCCGACGCGTACGACCGGGCCGCGATCGTCCGTCTGCGCCGCGCAGCGCACGCGTGGCGTGCGCTCGACGAGGACGGCGCGAAGCTCGTGCCGCACTTCCCGGCGCTCGTCGAGGATCTCTTCTGCGGTCTCTTCAAGCTGAACGTCGTCATGAAGGACGAGGCGGAAGTTCCCGCGAGCACCGCGTTCAACCGGCGCGTGCTGCGCGGCGTCCTGCAGGGGCCGGCGTACGAGGTGCTGCGCCTCCACACGCCACTCGACGAGGCGCGCGCCGGGCTCGGCGCGGTGGTGATCGGCGAAGCGGTGCTGCGTGCGCTGCGCGAGGACCGCGTCCTGACCAGCGGCGACCTGCTCGACCTCTGGAGCCTCGAGCGCGAGGAACAGGCCGCCCGCGAGGCGGCGGAGGAGGCCGAGGTCGGCCGCGAGCTCGCCGAGGCGGCGGACGAGGAGCGCGCCGCGGGGCGCGATGCCGATCCGCCGGGAGACGACGCCGAGAACGAAGCGCCGCCGGAGGGCGGAGCGACGCAGGACCCGGGCGGTGGCGAGCCCGCCGACGGCGCCG
>Ga0194128_10004490_pt1 | contig 20374 bp, 18 predicted proteins | sample TA2KigCa65mmetaG_FD_148650 | JGI IMG/M metagenome (GOLD analysis project Ga0194128, IMG submission 148650) | Freshwater microbial communities from Lake Tanganyika, Tanzania - TA2015037 Kigoma Deep Cast 65m | ecosystem: Environmental > Aquatic > Freshwater > Lake | place: Tanzania: Lake... | reverse complement strand
CGCTGGGTGAACAAGCTTCGACCCGGTGTCTGACGGCCAGCATTTCCGACGCCTCCGAGCAGACGAGACTCGTGCTGCATGCCCAAGTGGAACGTTTGAATGGGTGGTTAGCGTCCCCAAACGTTGCGCCGTGGGTGGAGATGCAACGTTGGCTCGCCTTTGCAGGAGAGCACCGGGTTGTCATCCCATATGGTCAGGAGCTGGCCGCCGCAATGCCGGTCGAGGCGGTCCGGATGCGCCGGGACTTCGCACAGTTGCTCTCCGCGGTCCAAGCGATGGCGATCCTACATCAGCGACAGAGGGCACGCGACGAGACCGGGCGCATCATCGCGACTCTCGAAGACTACGAAATGGTGCGCTCGCTCCTGGAACCGGTGTTCATCGTGACTACCACCGAGGGGGCGACCCCGGCAATATGCGACACCGTAGCGGCAGTCACGCGCCTAGCGGCATCCGGGCCACCAGTGACTGAGGCGGCTCTCGTACGTGACCTTCAGCTGGCCAAATCGACCGTCAGTTACCGGGTTCGGAGAGCGATCGAGGGTGGCTGGCTGGTCAACCAGGAAACCCGCAAGAACCATCCGTTTCAACTCGTTGTCGGCGCTCCTCTGCCTGAGAACTGTCGCTTGCCTGACCCGCGCGATATCAGTCTGCGCGCAGGCAATCACGTGAGCGATTCGAACCTTCGAACCGGACGGGCGACTGCCGTGTCGTCCGAGTCGTTGGCGCGGTTCGAACCAGCTTCGAACCGAGGTTCGAGCGCCGGTACGAACGGCACGGGAATTGATCTTCCGGAGGCGTTCGAACGGTTCGAACCGACTCCGAAGCAAGGTTCACACACAGAGGCCGTCACTGGCGGAGATCCAACCACTGAATCTGCGAAGACGAAGTTTCCCCAAGATGGCAGCCGATCCCCGGACGACTTGCAGGAGTGGCGCCGGGTAAGTATCCCGGAGTGGCGCCGAATCCTAGCCACGGCCAGGGCGGACGGTGACAGCAGCCGGGCCGAATATGCGGCATGGATGTTACGTGACGTACTGACTGATGAGATCGAAGAGGCCTCGCCATGAGCGCCGGTGGTGCAGCGGCAGCACGCCTCCCCAACCTGGGAGGAGGGAGCGGTTCGATTCCGACTCCGGCGCTCCAGGTCAAGTCTCTGCGTGTGGCCCCGATCCCGTTCATTGTCGCCAAAGGCATCTTCCTCAGACATCACTACCTGCACTCGATGCCTGGCGGAACACGGCTCACCATCGGCGTCTTTCGGGCCAGCCAGTTCGTCGGAGCTGCCGCTTTCGGCGCAGGTCCGGCAAACGCGCACCGCCTAGTCCAGGGAGCCTCGCGTTCGGACTGCCTGACCTTGACTCGCCTCTGGCTGGAAGACGATCTACCACCGAACAGCGAAAGCCGGGTGCTGGGCGTACTGAACCGCCACCTGCAGACTGCGACCACCGTGAAGTTCCTCGTCACCTACGCCGATCCCAAGGTCGGCCATAACGGGACGATTTACCAGGCAACGGGCTGGATCTACACCGGTCTCTCCCAGCCGTCGCCGCTGCTCAGGTTCGAAGACGGCTCGCCCAGGCACTCGCGCAGCGTCGCACAGGTCCTTGGCACACGCAGCCTCGCCCATTTGCGCCGTAACGGAGTCACGGTCGAACAGGTCGGCGGAGTGCCGAAACACCGCTATGTGTACTTCCTCGACCAATCGTGGCGAGCGCGTCTTGCGACCGAGCCTCTCCCGTATCCGAAGAGAGGGGCCGCATGAAGATCGTCGACCTGCCATTAACGGCCCTCGGCTCCGCGCCGTGGAACCCGAACCGCATGGAGGAGGCGACGATGGCACGACTCAAAGCGTCGATCGAACGGTTCGGCCTGGTCGTGCCGCTGGTCGTCCGCAAAGTCGGGAAGGACAAGTACGAGGTGATTGGGGGCGCGCATCGACTCGCCGTGATCCAGGACCTTGGCATGGATAGCGTGTCATGCGTCGTCATCGCGGTGGATGAACCGACGGCCAGGCTGCTTTCCCAGGCGCTCAACCACATCGCGGGCGAAGACAATCCTGGAGTCCGTGCCGAAACCCTGCGGTACATCCTGGGCAAGTTTACGGCGGGCGAAGTGCTGGCGATCCTCCCCGACTCCGCTAAGGGACTTGAAGCGCTATCCGGGATGGGGGCAGAGACGCTCGCCTCCCATCTGCGTGCATGGGAGCAGGTGAGAGTGGCGCGCCTGATGCACATGACCTTCCAGCTCACGGCAGACCAGCATCGACTCGTTGAGGAGGCCCTCGCCGCGGCTAATGCCCGGACGGGAGTCTCCGAATCGGGGAACCCGAACCGAAAGGGCGAGCTGCTGTATCGAGTCTGCCGCGCGTATCTGGGCACTGGGCAGTCGCGACCCGTGGACAGGCGCTCATGAGGAAGGTTGCCTGCCCGGTGTGCAGGACTGCCGTAGACATCCGGCCCGCAACCGGGCGCACGTCAAGGAAGGCGTTCCTGATGCTGGTCTGCCCGGCAGACGGCCGCCACTTCCGCGCATTCATCAGCGACCCGGGCTTCGTCGCCATGATTGAGGCCGCGGCTCGACGTATTCCACCAGCGCAGCCCGGCGGGGCGGAACGGCCGTGAGACGCGTCGCTCTCTACGCGCGGGTATCTACCGCGGACAGGGAACAGGAACCCGAGACCCAGCTCATTCCACTGCGGGAGTTTGTGGCTGCTGATGGCTGGACCACCTTCGGTGAGTACGTCGATCAGGCGTCTGCGACTGACCTCGGCCGACGTGAAGCCTGGACCAGGCTTCTGGTAGACGCCTCCCGACGCCACTTCGACCTGCTCCTGGTCTGGCGCATGGACAGGGCATTCCGGTCAGTCCTTGATGCCGCCAACACTCTTGAGCGGCTCCGCGGATGGGGCATCGGCTTGCGCTCCTATACCGAGCCCTGGCTGGATACGACAAGTCCCTTCGGAGAAGCCCTTTACTACATAACGGTCGCCTACGCCGGACTCGAGCGCGGCATCCTGCGCGAGCGGGTGAAGGCCGGAATGGAGAGGGCGCGCAGACAGGGCCAGAAGATCGGAAGGCCGAAGGTTACCGACCGCCGCGGCTTCACGGAGAGATTTGGAGCGGTATTGGAGCGTGTTCAGTCTGGCTCTCTCTCCCGTCGGCAGGCTGCCTTGGAACTGGGGATCGGCTACGCGACGTTCAAGCGACTGCTGGACAGTCAATGCGCCGTCGGTTCTACGGGGAGCCGGACGTGATATCGCCGACGCCTGCTCAGCCGGACGCAAGCGGGCCTTCCTCGCACGAATCCGAGGCGCCGGAAGAGTTGACAGGTATACCCCTGCGTATACCCTTGGCCGCCACCAACGGAGGGGGCGAGGGCAGAAGTGAGCAGGACCAGATCGCAATCGAGCACTTCCTGGACGCGCTCGCGCGTATCTCCCTCGCCATCGCTTCACGGCCGCCCATCCGGAAGGACCGGGTAGCGTGACGAGAGCTGTCGCCTACCTTCGAGTCTCGACCTCCGAACAGGTCGACGGGCATTCGCTCGATGCTCAGGAGCGCCTGTTCCGCGAGCTGTGCAAGAGCCGCGAGTGGGAAATCGTCAGGATCTTCCGAGAAGAGGGCAGATCGGCACACTCCGAAGCCATCAAGGCCCGGCCCCTCTTCCGCCAACTCCTGGAGGATGCCGCAGCCCGACGATTCGACGTCGTTGTCGTTCACACGCTTGACCGCTGGTCCCGGAACCTGAAGGTGACGCTGGACTCGTTCGCGATCCTCGCCAAGCACGGCGTCAGCCTGGTCTCGATCACCGAGCAGATCGACTACTCGACACCCCAGGGAAAGCTCTTCACGCAGATGCTCGGCAGCTTCGCCGAGTACTTTTCCGAATCCCTGGCCACCCACGTTCGCAAAGGACAAAGCCAGCGCGCTGAAGAAGGGAGGCACTTGGGCGGCATCCCGTTCGGCTACGAGTCCTGCTGGCAGACCAAGGATGCCACTCGTCAGAAACGATGCGAGCCAGAGCATCCCGGCGGGGTGCATGTCGTCTCTGACGAAGCTGACGCGGTCCGGGAGCTGTTCATGCGGTATTCCGTCGGAATGACGACCACGACCCGGCTGGCAGCCTGGCTCAACGAACGGGGTTTCAGGACCCGAAACACGAAGATCCTGACCGGAGCGGAGGGCGAGCCCCTCGCGGGACCGCGACTCTTCACCGGCGCCTCGGTGAGAAACATCCTGCACAACCCGTTCTACGCGGGATTCATCAGGCACGCCGGACTGCGCAAACCCGGCGCTCACGAGGCGATCGTCACGTTGGAGCTGTTCGAAGGAGTCCAGGCAATCCTCCGCAAGAACAGTGGCCGGTCGGAGACGCTTAGCGGGCGGTCCAGCCGAACATATCTGCTCAAAGGCCTGATCCGATGCGCCTACTGCGGATTTCCGTTGTGGGCTCAGACCTACAAGAACGGCTCGTCGTACTACCGCGAACAATACGGAACGCGCAGCTTTGGCACGTGCCCCGCGCGGAGCGGGACGATAAGGTGCCGGATTCCCGACGAGCACGTTGGCAGGATCATCCATGCCATCGAATTGGCCCCGGACTGGATCGACCTCGTGCTGACCCGGTTGAGCCTCCAGGACCAATCACGCCGTATTCGTGAAGAACGGGATCGTGTCTCGGAACGGCTTCGGCGGCTCGGCAGGGCGTACGTGGACGGCCTCGTCTCCGACTCTGACTACGGCTCGCAGAAGCGCTATCTGGAGCTGGAGCTCGCGTCGCTGGTCGTCCCCGAAGTCAACGCCGCCGAGGAAGCAGGCAGGCTGATCCGCAACCTGCCCGAACTGTGGGAGAAGGCCAGCCTCGCCGAGCGGCATGAGCTGGCCGCCACGATCCTGGAAGCTGTCTATGTCGACCCGAAAGCTGAGAAGGCCGTCGTCGCCATCCGGCCGAAGGCGCCGTTCCGGGCGGTCTTCGAAGTCGCCACGGCACGCACCGGTTCGGGAGTAGAGCTCTCAAAAGCCGAGCCCCCGGCGCTCACGACGACCGGGGGCGGCCAGGAGCGTTGTTTGTGGTGGAGACGGGGGAGAGTCGAACTCCCCGTCCAGAAAGGTTTTCGCTTTGACGTCTACAGGTTTAGCCGCTGGGTGGTTTTTCTCGCCGCCTGAGTAACCCGTCGACACTCGCTTCAGGGCGGCCAGCCGGAGGTCTTAGGCGGTCGCTACCGGCGTCGCGACTGCAGCACCCCAGGTTTTCGTCGCTCCTAACGGACCCCCCGGGGTTGGATCCGCAGGAACGTCGCTACTTATTAGGCAGCGAGGGCAAGCTTTGGCTCGCCAGTTACTTTTGTTGCCACCGGATTAACGAGGGTAGATGGCACCTCGACCTGCAGTCTCGTGATCACCTCACTGTCGAGACCACGCGTCCCCATAGCTGGATTATAGCTGAAAATGCGACCTGATTCACGCGGCTCGGCTCGACCGACTCAGAAACCGGGCGGGCGGATAAAATGCGACCGGAACCGTGGGAGATGCCCGGGACACGGAACTTCCGCTGTAAACGACCTGCGGGCTGCGAAGAGGGAGCGACCATTGGCTGGCAAGAAGTTTCGAGTCCTTTATCTTGGGCCGCAGGAACGGGGCACTCACAATCCGGCCAGCACCGACCCGCAGTCGCGGGCGGTTCGGGAGGTCGGTGGCGAGTTCGTCCCGTACACCGGCTCGTCCGAGGGTGAGTTGATCGAGGCTTTGAAGGACTCGGATGTGGCCATGGCCGCCGGCCATCGGTTCAGCCCAGGGCTCTTCTCGCACATGGGCAACAACGGCCGCTGCAAGGGCCTGGTGTCTTTTGGTCACGGATTTGACGGCATGGATCTGAAGACCGCCGTCGAAAACGGCGTGATCCTCGCGAACACCGCCTCGTTTGGGACTGAGGAAGTTAGCAACCAGACGATGATGCACTTCCTGGTATGCACCCGGAAGTTCGTCCTGCACGACAAACTCGTGAAGCGAGGGATCTGGACGCGCGAGCACCTGGCGCCGATGGGTCACGTGGCAGGGGAGACCTTCGGAATTGTCGGACTCGGCAACATCGGCCGCGCGGTGGCTCGCAAGGCGCGGGCGTTCGGGTTGGAAGTCATCGCCTACGAGCCTTACAAGTCTTCCTGGGACGCCAAGGAGTACGGCGTTGAGCTGGTCGGCACACTGGACGAGCTCGCGACCAGGTCTGACTACGTCTCGATTCACACCTACCTGAATGACGAGACTCGACACATGATCGGCGCGGCATTCTTCAACAAGATGAAGCCCACGGCCTACCTGATCAACTGTGCACGAGGTCCGATCGTCGATGAAAAGGCCCTCATCCAGGCACTGCAAAACAAGAAGATCGCGGGTGCCGGGCTCGACGTTTTTGAGAAGGAGCCGGTAGATCCCGGCAACCCCTTGCTCAAGATGGACAACGTGTCGGTCACGAACCACTACGCCTCCTACAGCGAAGTCGCCTGGGAACGGGCAAACACGCAGCTCGGGGAAGAAGCGGTCCGTATCGCGCTGGGCTACTGGCCGATGTCGCTGATAAACCCCGACGTCAGGCACACGGTGGAGCCACGAAAAGACGCAGTGGAATGGCGCGTCCTGAAGGCCAAATTGAAGGGCAAATAGCACGTCCTGGAGCCCTTCGACCCTGGGGGTGACCTCAGGGCGCCACAGGCTCAGGGACGGGTGTTGTCGGTGGCTGAGCTTTCGAAGCCGCTGGGAACCCTGCGAGTGACTGCCGAAGTGATCGGAGTACGAGCAGTCGCCATCCTGAATGCAATGTTTGACGTTACGGTACGACGCTATGAAAGCCGCGGCCGAAGCTATCAGGTTCCGCCTGGATGGGCAGGGCAGGGCACAGCACGCGCTCTGCCCTGCCCGGCTCTGGCCGTCGAGGCCGAGCCCCTGAGAACTCCTACTTGAAGGTCTTGCCGTAGATGCAGATCGGAACGCCCTCGACTCCGGTCGGCCGCTCCTCGACGACGGTCCAGCCGAACCGTTCATAGAGGGCGCGTGCGCGGCGGTTGGCCTGGATCACGCCCAGGCTCGCCCTCTGGTAGCCGGATTCACTTATGAATGCTTCGGCTCTTCGCATCAGCGCCTGGCCGATACCCCGCCCCTGGCAGTCCGGGTGCACGTGGATGCTGGAAAGCTGCGCCAGGCCGTCCTCCGGCATGCGGATGATCCGGACGATGCCAACGACGTCGCCGACGCGCGGCTTGCCCGGCCCCTCAACCCTTTGCGCGACCTGAGGGCGGCGCAGGTCAGCGATTGGGCGTGACCCGCCGGGCTCGTGCAGGCGCGCAAGCCAGGCCCGGCTGCGGGGGTCGCTCTTCTCAAGGAAGCCCGCCCACTGCGCCTGGTAGTTTTCCAGGCGGCGGGAGGCGACCCACTCCGCGGGTGTGAACGCCGCGAAGGAACGTGTGTGGCTGACGAAGTGGAGCCGTGCCGCCTCATCGGCATCGCTCATCGTCGCGACGGCCAGTTTGAACTCAGGTTCGGCCATCACGAGACGGATCAGGCGCGCCGGCGAGAGGCCCGCTGCATCTCGCGCTCGGCGTCCCGCTTGGCAATGACGTCGCGACGGTCGTACTTGCGCATTCCTCGCACAAGCGCAATTTCGACCTTGGCTCGGTGCCCCTTGATGTACAGCTTCAACGGGACCATCGTGAGCCGCTGCTGCGCGGCCAGCAGCCCCAGCCGCCGGATCTGCTCCTTGCGAAGGAGGAGCTTCTTCGGCCGCCGCGGGTCATGCTGCCCCCAGGGGCCGGCCCCGGGCCACTCCGACACGTGCAGGTTCTGGAGCCAGAGTTCGCCGCGACGTTCCTGTGCGTACGCCTCAGCGATCTGTACCTTGCCCGCGCGCACCGATTTGATTTCGCTGCCCGTCAGTACGAGCCCCGCCTCCAGCGACTCGAGAACCTCGTAGTCGTGGCGGGCCCGTCGGTTGACCGCGATCGTGCGCGAGCCATCCTGCGTCATTTGCGTTCACAGCTTGGCTAGCGACCGGCCGCCGCGCTGCCGGTCTGGAAGTTCAACTGCTTGATCGCGGCCGACATCTGTGTGTCTTCAAAGTTCGGATTATTGCGGTCCGCACGCGGTAGCGACACGACGACGTCGGGCTCGATGCCACGGCCCTCGATGAGGCATCCGCCCGGAGAGTACCAGCGCGCAACCGTCATGTAGAGACCGCCATCATTGCTGAGCCCACGCATCGTGTTGACGCTGCCCTTGCCAAACGACTTCTGACCGATAACGACGGCCCGAGCCTGGCCGCACTTTCCCTGCAGGGCCCCCGCCAGGATCTCGCTACCGCTCGCGCTTCCTCCGTCGATCAGGACGACCAGCGGGATATCCTTGGCGGTGCCACCCGTTTTGACCTTCCAGTCACGCCGGTTTCCGCGACCATCGACCTCGTAGGTCACGAGGCCGGCGCTCAGGAACTCGCTCGAGATCTCGACCGTCGTGCTGAGCAGGCCGCCGGGGTTACCGCGTAGATCGATAATCAGGCCCTTCGCGCCCTTGGCCTTGAGCTGCGCGATGGCCTTGCGCACTTCGGGCCCGGACTTCGCGGTGAACTGGTCGATGACAATCACCCCGTAAGGCGCGTCCTCCAGCATCCTGGACTTCACACTAGGCTGATCAATGACGCCACGAACGATGCGCACCGTCACCTCTTCGCCCGAATTCAGGCGTCGTATCAAGAGATCGACCGGGATCCCCTTTGGCCCCCGTATCTTGGAAACGGCCTCGATGACGCTCCAGCCCTCGGTGTCTTCACCATCCACGGTCAGGATCAGGTCGCCGGGCTTGATGCCCGCTGCTTCAGCAGGGGAGCCCTTGATCGGCGCCACGATGACGATGCGCTTGCCATCCGGAGAGTTCTGGATCTCGGCACCGATGCCCTGGAACTCTCCCTGAAGTTCAGAGCTCTGCATCAGCAGGGCCTGTGGCGAAACGTAGGCCGTGTGCGGATCTCCGAGCGTCGCGACCATCCCCCGGATCGCGCCCTCCGCCATCTTCTTGGGATCGATCTTCTCCCGCTCGACATACTCCTGCACCAGCAGCGTGTACGCCTCCCATACCGGTTCCAGGCCCTTTGGAACTTCGCCCGGCGCGGCGATCGCCGGCAAGGCGGTCGGGGTGGCGATTTCGCCCTCTGGCAGCATCGTGGCGTCGGACGACGGCGCGCTGGTGGGCGTGCTCGTCTTCCCGCCCGTACAGGCAGCAAGCACGGCCACGGAGCTGAGCGCGATGATCAAGAGAACGAACTGGCGCATCAATAGCTTTGGCAACTGTGACCTTCTAAAGCTGTTGGGAATAACGAGTTTAGCATCGAGATACGTCTGTAACGGCCGTCCGGGCTCAGGGGTGACGCGACGCAACTCCATGAAGATCCTCACCTGCGTCCAGGATCACTAAGCCTGCATCCGGCGCCGGGTGTTGCGACACGGCAACGCCGGCCGGACGATCGGACACAAGGACCGGACCACGCGGTTGCTCGAGCCGATTGGGATATCCAGGGTGTTTTGTAAGTCCCAGATACGGACGCACCCCGCCGCACTTTACATAACTGTTATAGTGCGAACCAGACCCCGGGTATGCCCCAGGACCGCTCTACACGGATACGAGTAGCGAATCCCCGGCCTGGCGCTGGCGCTCCAGGACAGCCCCGTTCACCGACCCCGTAAGGCGAGGTTGCGCCGACCGCGCCGAGGGAACTGGCGACACTCATGCCAGCTAAGCCGGCCATGGCCGCGTCAGACCGGCAGACCCGGGGCGCGAACCTTCGGGAAGCCACGCGACCGCGCTTTGCGCCCACCTCAATGTAAGGTTCCTGCAAGGTTTCCGGTCCTATCTGGGCGCTTTACATAACGCGGGATAACAACGGACTCGGCCGGGGGGAGGCAATGTGCCGGAGGGCCAGTCAGCCGCCCAGAGAGACCCCGACGATGCGCCCGACCATGAAGGTCACCGCGGCGGCCGCGCCGCCTGCAATCAACATCCGGGTCATGCCCCACAGGACGTTCCTGGAGGTCATGAGCGCCAGCGCACCACCGACGATCGCGAGGGCGAGGACGCTCAGCCCCGCGCTGACGACGAGCGCGGGATTCCCGGTCCCGAGGAGAAACGGCAGCAACGGCACCGATGCTCCCACAACGAAGGCCGCGAACGAGCTGATCGCCGCGGTCCACGGTGATCCGAGGTCAGAGGGCGACAGGCCAAGTTCCTCACGTGACATGGCGTCGAGGGCCGCATCGGGATCCGCCATGAGGCGTCCCGCAACCGCCGCCGCCTCTTCGCCGGTAAGTCCCTTGCTCTTGTAGATCTCTCGGAGCTCGGCCTCCTCTTCCTCAGGCCATTCGGCGAGTTCTGTCCGCTCCAGTTCGATAAGTCGCTCGTATACCTCGCGCTGCGACCGGACTGAAACGTACTCGCCCGCCGCCATCGAGAAGGCGCCGGCGAAAAGGCCAGCCGCCCCGGCGAGCACGATGATCGACGGGTCCGTGGTGCCCCCCGCAACGCCCATGACCAGGCTGAAGTTGGACACAAGCCCATCGTTAACGCCAAGGACGGCCGCCCGGACCGCACCGCCCCTGGCCGCCAGCAACCCCTTTTCGAGCGATGCCCGCTCGGACGGACCCACCGCTCCGGCCATCTCGAGCAGTTCGATATGGTGGGAGCGTTCCTCATGCGCGATCTCCCGGGCCTCCGGGTCGCGCGCGTAGGCGCGCACCCCGTCGGCCTTGGACCTGACGACCCATGGCAGGACGCGCTTGACCCCGAAGATCCTTGCCGCAAGACCGACCGTGGACGTACGGATCTTGTACCTGGTTGGTTTGAGCTGCCTCGGGTCGATGCCCAGCTTTTCCGCCCAGGTGCGGGCATGCCTGAGTTCGGCCAGCCCCATCTCCCACAGCCTGGCCGCGCGTTTCGGGTCCCGCTCGATTGCGGACAGGTGCATGTAGGCGCCAGCGGCCTCGAGTTCGGCCCGTAAATACCGTCGGTAGCGGGAGCCTGGGACTTCAGTGGTCAATCTGGGACCGCCCGTTTGCTGCGGCATCGAACGCCACCACACCACCGCGTAGCTCTTCGTCGATCGCCAGGCGCAGCGCTTCGATCCCGGTCCCGGTCACCGCCGAAGTAAACACCGCCTTCTGGACCCCGAGCGAACCGGTCGCCCATTCCGGCAGCTGGCCATCGAACCCTCCCGGGACCAGGTCGATCTTGTTCAGGACCAGGATCCGGGGGATGTCAGATAACTCCAGGTCCCTGAGGATCTTGTCGACCACCATGGCGTGCTGCGGGGCAAGCGGACTGCTCGCGTCGACCACATGGAGCAAGATGTCGGCCTCGCGCAGTTCTTCAAGCGTCGCTCGAAACGCGGCAACCACGATCGTTGGCAGCTTGTGAATGAAGCCCACCGTATCCGTGATCACCGCCGAATCACCTGACGGCAGGTGGATGCGGCGGGTGGTCGGATCGAGGGTTGAGAAGAGCTGGTTCTTGACCAGCACGGTTGCGGCGGTCAGCCGGTTGAAGAGCGCGGACTTGCCGGCGTTCGTGTAGCCCACGAGGTCGACGATCCGGGTCTCCCCTCTTGCCCTGTTCCGGCGCTGGCGGGCCCGCTGCTGACGTACTTGCTCCAGCTCTCGTTTGAGGCGCGCAATCTTGGTCCGGACGAGGCGTCGGTCGGTCTCGATCTGAGCCTCACCCGGCCCGCGGGTCCCGATCCCGCCGCCGAGGCGCTCGAGGTGAGACCACTGGCCCGCGAGCCTGGGAAGGAGGTGCTCGCTCTGCGCGAGGTCGGTCTGCAGTTTCCCCTCCCTGGTCCGCGCCCGCGCGGCAAAAACGTCGAGGATGAGCCCGCTGCGGTCGATCACTTTCGTGTGCAGGGCGTCTTCAAGGGCCCTCTGTTGTGTCGGGTGCAACTCGTCGTCAAAGATGACGACGTCGATCGAATCTCGCTTGATGGCCTCCTTCAGCTCGTCGATCTTGCCGCTGCCCAGATACGTTCGGGACGGCTTTGGCAGCATTTGCGAGAAACGGCTTACGACCACCGCGCCGGCGCTGGCAGCGAGGTGCGCCAGTTCGTCGAGTGACTCCCCGAGGGCCAGCGGACCATCCCGTCCGCGCACGCCCACCGTCACGAGACAGGCCCGCTCGGGCTCCGGGCGGGTCGAAATGGTCCGGGCGCGTGCCATATGGAGGGTTGTCCCTACCTCTGCGTCCTGGGCGGGGGCGGAATGGTCCAGCCTTCGAGCCGCTTGAGGCCAATCTCTAGCCGCTCGTCGGCGATCGTAAGTGAAAGGCGAACGAACCCCTCGCCGTGCTCTCCGTAGCCGCTACCTGGCGTGACTACGATGTCCCGCTGGTCGAGCAACAGCTGTGCGAAGCTTGCCGACGTGTACCCGCGCGGGACGCGTACCCAGATGTAGAGGCCGGCCTTCGGCTCGTTCGGCGCAAGGCCGATGCCGCGCAACGCCTTGATCACCTTGTCGCGGCGGCGCTGGTAGACGGCGTTGTTCTGCTTGATCCAGGCCTCCGGGGTTGCCAGGGCCTCGATCGCCATCTCCTGGATGGCCTGCGGCGCGCCGGAATCCAGGTTCGATTTGACCCGCATCAATGCGTTGACCATGTCGGCGTTGCCGACCGCCGCACCCATGCGCCAGCCGGTCATGTTGTAGGTCTTCGACAGCGAGTGGAACTCCATGCCGACATCCAGCGCGCCGGGCGTTTGCAGGAAGCTGACGCCCTTGTAGCCGTCGTACGTGACTTCGGTGTAGCAGGCGTCGTGCAGGATGGCGACTTCGTAGGCCTTCGCGAACGCCACCACCTTCTTGAAGAACGCGGGGGTAGCAGTAGCGCCTGTCGGATTGTTCGGGTAGTTGATCCAGAGGACTTTTGCCTTCCTGGCCACATCTTCCGGGATACTGTCGAGGTCGGGCAGGAAGCCGTTCTCTTCGTTCAGGGGCAGCGGATAGACGTCGCCGCCGGCGAACATCGTCCCCACGCCGTAGACGGGATAGGCGGGGTCGGGCACGAGCGCGAGGTCCCCCGGATCGAGGAAGCACAGCGCGACGTGCCCGATACCTTCCTTGGCGCCGATCAGGTTGATCGCCTGGGTCGCCGGGTCCAGCGAGACTCCGAAGCGATGCTGGTACCAGTCGGTGACGGCCTTTCGGAATTCGGGCAGCCCCTCGGATTCCGGGTAGCGGTGGTTCGCCGGCTTGCCCGCCCCGGCCTTGAGGGCCTCGAGGATGTGCGGCGGCGTCGGAATGTCCGGGTCGCCGATGCCGAATGAGATGACGTCGATCCCCTGCGCTCGCTTGGCGGCGATCGTACGGGAGATGCCGACGAACAGGTACGGCTTCAGTTGCTTGATGCGATTGGCAAACTGCATGGATTTCCTTCGTTATTCTGGCCTAGTCGGGCCAGACGCCTTCGAACACTTCTACCGTGGGGCCGTCGAGAAACGCCTCGCCGGTGCCGGAATAGCGGATCTTGAGCATGCCGCCCGGAACCAGCACCTCAACTTCCTCGCCAGTAAATCCGTGCAGCCTGGCGGCGATCGCGACCGCCGTGCTGCCGGTCCCGGAGGACAGCGTTTCGCCTGCCCCGCGTTCAAAGATCCTGGCCCGAACATGCCCGCGATCTATGACATTGGCGATCTCAAAGTTGATCCGCTTCGGAAACATCCTGTGGCGTTCGACGAGCGGACCGACTTCAAGCAGGGGAAAGTCTTCGACGCGGCCTTCGGGAAACGCTACCGCATGGGGGTTTCCGATCGACAGACAGGTCACCTTGATAGTCCTGTCGCCGACCTTGAGCGGGAAGTCGAACACCCTGGTCGGGTTGCCGGCCATGGCTGCATCCACCGGGATCAGCGCGGGCTCGAGGATGGGTTCGCCCATGGCCACTCGCCCGGCTACCATTCGCCCGTTCTTTATGGTCGGAACGACCGTTCGGATACCTGCGAGCGTTTCGACGGTGAGCCCGTTCGGGCCGGGCATTGCGATCCGGCGGTCAATCACGAACTTGGAGAACAGCCGGATGCCGTTCCCACTCATCTCGGCTTCCGAGCCGTCGGGGTTGAAGACACGCATCCGGATCTGAGCTCGGCTGGAAGGGATGGCGACGACGATCCCGTCGGAGCCCACGCCGAAATGAAGCTCGCTCATCGCCTTCGATAGTGCGCCCCAGTCGCGGTCCTGACCGTGGCCGTCCACCGCGATGTAGTCGTTGCCCGCACCATGTAGCTTTGCGAACCTGATCGGCAAATCAATCTCCAAATTGTGGTGTGCCCTGCCCGTCCAGGGCCGCGGTCCGTGTTTATGCGCCCATTCTAAAGGCAGTTCCTGAAGGCGGTCCCTACCGGGACAGGAATGCGCGGGCCAGCGCAATCGCTGCCGTCGATGGGTCTTGGCCGGCATCAAGCCAGCTGATCCTGGAGTCAGAGAGCTTGAACCAGTTGTACTGGTGTCTGACCAGTCGACGTGTGTCGTGACGGGCCCTTCGCACGGCATCGTGCAGGGTTATCTCGCCGCGGGCGGCGGCAACCATTCCCGGGTAGCCGATCGCTCCGAAACAGGGCGCGTCTGCGGGAACCCCCTGCGCCAGCAGGCCAGCCACCTCAGCCTGCCAGCCGGCGGCGACCATCGCGTCGATCCGGCGGTCGATCCGTTCGTACAGGGCCTTGCGCTCGAGCGTCAGCCCGATCACCAGGTACTCATACGGCGGAACGGTCGCACGTCCTGGGCCTCGCACGGCCACCGGGCCGAGTTCCCGGGCGACTTCGATTGCCCGGATCACCCTGCGCACGTTGCGGCCGTCGATCCTCTGCGCCGCGACCGGGTCGAGGGCCTGCAGGCGGGCGAAAACCGCCTCGTGGCCCTTATCAGCCGCTTCTCGCTCCATCAGCACGCGGAACTCCGGGTCCGGTGGGACCCGCGCAACGGTCCAGCCTTCGAGAAGGCTCCAGACGTACTGCCCTGTCCCGCCGGCGACGATCGGGATGCGGCCTCCGGCGTGGACGCTCGAAATCGCTGCTTGCGCCCTGTCGATGAAGTCGCGCAGGCCGACATTCCCCCCGGCCTCGACGATGTCGACGAGGTGGTGAGGAACGCCTCGACGGTCCGCCGCAGTTGGCTTGGCCGTCCCGATGTCGAAACCACGACAGAACTGCCGGGAGTCGGCATTCACGATCTCACCGCCGACGGCGAGCGCGATGTCCACTGCGAGACCGGTCTTGCCGGTTGCCGTCGGTCCGACAACCGCCACGACACGGATCATTTTGCCTTCGCGCGGGAAACCGCTTCGACGATCCGCGTGAAATCGTCGACTTTCAGGCTGGCGCCGCCCACCAGCGCGCCGTCCACGTCGCGCTGCTCCACAAAGCCGGCGATGTTGCCGGCGTTGACGCTGCCGCCGTACACGATGGGGATCCGGTGTGCGGCGTCCTGGCCGTAGATCGACAGCAGGGTTGAGCGGATCGCCGCGGCCGCCGACTGCGCGAGGTCAGGCGTGGCGGCCATCCCGGTCCCGATTGCCCAGACCGGCTCGTAGCCGATCACCAGGCTTTCGGGCGGTGGTACCTTTTCCAGGCTCGCTTTCAGCTGGGCTGCGATGTGCGCTTCCGCCCTGCCGGCCTCGCGGACCTGGAGCGACTCCCCCACGCAAACGATCGGACGCAGTCCGCCCGTGATCGCCGCCGCTACCTTGGCCGCGACGATGGCGTCGGTCTCACCAGAAAACTGGCGACGTTCGGAGTGCCCGACGATCACGTAGGAGCACGATAGCCGGAGCATCGACACCGAAATCTCGCCCGTGAAGGCGCCCGAAGCGGCCTGGTGCACGTTCTGGGCGCCGACCTTGATGCCGCTGCCCGCAACCTCGCGTGCCACGATTCCCAGCGACACGAATGGCGGGCACAGGATGCGCTCGACTCCAACAAACGGCTCAATCCCGCGCTTGAGCCCGCGCGCCAGATCCTGCGCCTCCTCCGGCGTCGTATTCATCTTCCAGTTGCCGGCTACTACCGGTCTTGCCATGTTTGATGCCCTCTATGCGTCCAACAAAGCCGCCACACCTGGCAGCGCCTTACCTTCGAGAAACTCCAGCGACGCTCCGCCGCCGGTTGAGACGTGCGTCATACGGTCGGCGAGGCCGAATGCTGCCACCGCCTCGGCCGTTGACCCGCCCCCTACGACAGACACAGCGTCCTTGTTGGCGGCGATCGCTTCGGCGACCGCCTTAGTGCCCCTGGCGAACGCGTCCCACTCAAACACGCCCATGGGGCCATTCCACAGAATCGTACGGGCCCGGGATAGCTCGCGTGCGTAGATGGCGCTCGTCCTCGTGCCGATATCCAGGACCAGGGCGCCGGCGGGCACGGCAGCGGCGTCGACTACCTGCGCCGGCGAATGCTCTTCGAACCTGGGTGCGACGACCGCGTCGACTGGCACGGTGACGGCCGCCTTGTTTTTCCCCGGCGCCATGAGTTCCCCGGCGGCCTCGACGTCAGCCGACAAAGACGCCGATGCGCCGCCCGAGTGCCCCCGGGCCCGCAGGAACTCCGCCACCATCCCCCCGCCGATCAGGATCCGGTCCACGCGTGACGCGAGGTTGACAAGCACGGCCAGCTTGTCGGAGACCTTGGCCCCGCCGACCACGGCCACCACCGGCCGGTCCGGGCTGTTCAGGGCCCGGCCCAGCATCTCGACTTCCCGCGCCATTAGCATGCCGGCGACCGCCGGCAGGAATGCCGCCACGCCCGCTGTCGAGGCGTGGGCCCGGTGAGCCGCGCCGAAGGCATCGTTCACGAACAGATGGCCGAGGCTCGCCAGCTCGCGCGCCATCGTTGGGTCGTTCTTCTCCTCGCGCGGGTCGAAGCGCAGGTTCTCCAGCAGCGCGACGTCACCCGGGTTCATTCGCTCGGTCGCCGCGCGAGGCTCCGCTCCGGTGGGCCCGCCTGCGTCGATGACTTCCTTGCCCAGGAGGTACGAGAGCCGGTACCGGATCGGGGCCAGGCGCATCGTGTCGACGACCTTGCCATCGGGCCGGCCGAAATGTGAGCAAAGGATCACCTGCGCCCCGCGATCCCGCAGGTACCCGATGGTCGGCAGCGACGCCCGGATCCGGGCGTCGTCAGTGATCTGGTCGCTGCCCTTCTTCATTGGCACGTTGTAGTCGACCCTGACCAGCACCCGCTTGTTGTGGACGTCCACGTCCCGGATCGACTTCTTGGCGATGGGCTTCTCTGGCATCTAGCCCGATGTCCTCGTTGCGAACTGCGCCGCTTCCAAAAGCCGGTCCGCTTCGGGCTGGCCGATTCCGGCGTCGGCCAGCGCGGCCGAGGCTTCCTGATTCAGCTTCGCAATCACCTGCTCCGTGTATGCGCGGCTGCCGGCAGCCTCGAGAATCCCGCGCACCTTCTCGATATCGCCCGGGTCCAGGACGCGTTGGGCGTAGATCTCGCCGAGGGCCCGTTTCGTCTTCACATCTGCCTTTTCCAGGGCGTGGATAACCGGCAGGGTTTTCTTCTTGGCGAGGATCCTCCCCTGCAGCGGACCGGACCGGTCGGAACCGTCCCAGAAGGCCCGCAGATCACTGGACAGGCGCATGGAGATCCCGCACTTCTGACCGAATTTTTGCAGGGCGTCCAGCCTGGAGGAACCTGTCTCACCTGCCGCCATCGCTCCAAGGCGGGTGGCACACCCCACGAGGGCGCCGGACGCCCGGGCGGTCATCTGGAGGTACTCGTCCACCAGGATCGTGACGCGCTCCTGGTACACCGTGTCGAAATAAGACCCCTCACACAGGTCAAGGGCGGCGAGGTCCAGGGCCTGCAGCGCGTCCGACACGAGCTCCGGGGCGACCCCATCCTTGCTGAGTTCGAACATGGCCAGTCGTGCAAGCGCGTGCATGCCGTCGCCTGCGTTAATCGCCTGTGCCGGTCCCCAGACCCACCACACCGAGCCTCGCCCTGCCCGCTCGGTATTGCCCTCCTGCACGTCGGCATGCATCTGGGAGTAGTTGTGGACCAGTTCGATCGCCACGGCGTGGCGCAGCGCGTCCTTGAAACGGCCGGAAATAGCGCTGGCGGCAAGGAGGCACAGGGCGCCCCTTACCCGCAACGGCCGATTCGCTTCTCGCGGCGTGCCATTCTCGTCGACCCAACCGAGTTGGTAGCCCATCATTCGATAGAGGGGCAGCGACCTCCCCTCCATGAACAATTCCATCGACTTTTCGACGGCGGTCGAAGCCTGCGCGAGGAAGTCCGGCGCGCTCACAGCGGGGCCACTCAAGAGAGGCCTCTGGTGCGGCCTGAGCCTGCGCCCGGTGCGAATTGCCCGGCCGCATCCCGCGCGCCGGGCCGGCGGACCGGCGAGGCACGCGGAGCGCTCCTCTTCAGGCCCGTAGGAACGCGTTCAACCGAAGCTGGACTGAAGACGTTGGCGTCCGGACCGTATGAAGTGGCGTCCGGGAAGGCCAGAGAGCCGTCGCGGAGAGGGAGAGTGACCGTCTGTCTGATCTGGGCTTCGGCGCGCTCTGCGCCGTCGCTCGCTGGCAACCTCGCCGTTCCCTCCTGTAGTGGGCGCGAAAATACCGGGAAAAAGGGCCGGCGGAGCCCCGCCTGCTCAGATATGCAATAGCTTGACGGAGTGTAGCACAGGTGCTACGTTTGGCTGACCTTCACCTCTATGTCTGAGACCCAGTCTCCGCAACCCAGCCATCGCGTCGCGACCACAGGTGACATTGAGGTCGCGACATATCTCGAGATCGCCTCCGCCGACAGGGTACGCGGCAAGCCCGGCAAGCCTGCCGGCCGCGAAACCCAGGAAGGGGTGGCGATCTTTGATTTTGGCTCGCAGTACAGCCACCTGATTGCCCGTCGAGTGCGCGAGGCGAACGTCTACTGCGAGATCCTGCCCCATGATGCCCCGCGCGAGGCGGTCGCTCACCTCCAGCTGCGAGGGATCATCCTGTCGGGCGGCCCGAACAGCGTCTATGAAGATGGCGCTCCACTCGCGCCCGCCTGGGTCTACAGCGCCGGAGTACCGGTCCTGGGGATCTGCTACGGCATGCAGCTGATCGCCCATCAGCTGGGAGGCACGGTTGCGGCCGGCATCGCCCGTGAATACGGCTTTGCCGTGATCCACAAGGAGAGTGAGCCCACCGCGCTCTTCGACGGGTTCGAAGATCCGATCCCGGTCTGGATGAGCCACGGCGACCGCATCGAGAAGGTGCCGCAGGGATTTCGCTCGCTCGCCTACAGCGAAAACTCGCCGATCGCGGTACTTGCCAATGATTCCGGCATCTACGGGATCCAGTTCCACCCCGAGGTCGCCCATACGCCCCACGGCTCCCGGCTCCTGAGGAACTTCGTCCTCAAGATCTGCGGGTGCTCCGGGACGTGGACCCCGGGCAACTTCGTCGCCGACACGGTCCAGCGGATCAAGCAGCAGGTCGGCAAGGGCAAGGTCATCTGCGCCCTTTCAGGCGGGGTCGACTCGGCGGTGGCGGCCGTGCTCATCCATCGCGCCGTCGGCGACCAGCTCACCTGCATCTTCGTCAACAACGGCCTGCTCAGGCGGGAAGAGCCCGAGCGTGTGCAGCAGGTCTTCCAGAAGCACCTGGGTTTGAAGCTCGTTTACGTGGACGCTTCCGAACGTTTCCTGTCAACGCTCAAGGGCGTGACCGACCCCGAGATGAAGCGCAAGCGAATAGGCCAGGAGTTCATCGAGGTCTTCGAAGAGAAAGCGACCGAGATGGGCGAGGTCGACTTTCTTGCCCAGGGCACGCTCTACCCGGACGTGATCGAGAGCAAGTCGAGCGAGAACAAGGCGTCCCACAAGATCAAGACCCACCACAACGTGGGTGGCCTGCCGGAGCGGATGAAGCTGCGGTTGGTCGAGCCCCTCCGCTACCTGTTCAAGGACGAGGTCAGGCTCGCCGGGCTGGAGCTGGGGTTGCCTCCGGAGGTACTGAACCGGCAGCCGTTCCCCGGGCCGGGCCTTGCGATAAGGGTGATCGGGGAGCCGACTTACGAGAAGCTCGAGATCCTGCGCCAGTGCGACTGGATCGTCATGGATGAGATCAAGCGTGACCGGCTCTACGACAAGATGTGGCAGAGCTTCGCCGTTCTCACCGATACGAGGACGGTCGGCGTGATGGGCGATCAGCGCACCTACCGCTATGTCGTGGCGATTCGCGCGGTTACGAGCGAAGACGCGATGACCGCGGACTGGGCGCGCATACCGTACGAGACCCTCGGGCGCATCTCCAGCCGCATCGTAAACGAAGTTGACCAGGTAAACCGGGTCGTCTACGACGTG
>Ga0194128_10004489_pt1 | contig 20375 bp, 17 predicted proteins | sample TA2KigCa65mmetaG_FD_148650 | JGI IMG/M metagenome (GOLD analysis project Ga0194128, IMG submission 148650) | Freshwater microbial communities from Lake Tanganyika, Tanzania - TA2015037 Kigoma Deep Cast 65m | ecosystem: Environmental > Aquatic > Freshwater > Lake | place: Tanzania: Lake... | reverse complement strand
GCGTACAGGAGCGGCCCGACCGACGTCACCGCGAGGAACGGCAGCCACGAAACCGCGTTGACGAAGCCGCACCAGAGAAGCACGCGCCGCCGACCGATCCGGTCGAGCAGCGTCCCCACGACCGGGCGGAACGCGACGCTCGCCGCCACGCCGAAGCCGAGAGCGAGCCCGATCGTGAGCTCCGTTCCCCCGACTTCCCGGATCAGGAGCGGAACGAGGACGAACATCTCCAGGCTGAGTGCGCCTGTGAAGTGCACGACGCACGCGGTCCAGTAGTCGCGCGTGTAGAGCGCGGGCGCCGCCGGCGCGCGCTCGGCCGCTCCGGGCGACGCCACGCGCCGCTAGCTCCGCTCCGAGGCGAGGAGCGCGAGCCCGCGCGCGACCGTCGTCAGCTCCTCGCCGCCCCGCAAGCGGTCCTCGCCGAAGCGGGCCGCGAAGAGAGCGCGCACGCACGGGACGAGAGCCGAGCCGCCCGTCAAGAATACGCGGTCGACGTCGCTCGCCGCCGTGCCCGTCTTGTCGAGCAGCCGATCGATGCAAGCGGCCATCTGCTCGAGATCCGGCTCGAGCCACGTCTCGAAGTCGCCGCGGCGGATCTCCTGACGAAGGCGGCGGCGGAGCTCGTCGAAGACGAACGACACGCTCTCCGCGTCGGAGAGCCTGCACTTGCTGTCCTCGACCACGCGGTAGAGGAGATAGCCGAGGTCGTCCTCGACGAGCTGGATCAGCGACTCGATGCGCGTCGGCTCCATCGCCTCCGCTTCGAGGCGTCGCAGCGTCTCCATCGTCTTCGGCGTCGCGAGGAAGGAGACGTCCTCCCAGCGCTCGAGCTTGCCGTAGATCCAGGCCGGGACGGGCAGCTCCTTCCCTTCCGCCGAGCGGCGCAGCGAGCCGCGGCCGAGCCGCGGCGCGACGACCGCGCGAACGATGCGGCCGTCGAAGACGTCCCCCGCGAGCGGAACGCCGTCGACGCCGAGGATGCTCTCGCGCCGGTTCGCTCGGTTGCGAAAGCTCGGGCCGAGGCGGACGAGGCAGAAATCGCTCGTGCCGCCGCCGAAGTCGCCGATCAGGACGAGCTCGTCCCGATCGAGGCTCCGCTCGTACTCGAACGCGGCCGCGACCGGCTCGTACTCGAGCTCGACCTCGCGAAAGCCCGCGAGCTCCGCCGCCGCGCGCAGGCGCGCTTCCGCGTGCGCGTCGCTCTCGGGATCGATGCGCCGCTCGGCGCCGGCGACGAAGTGCACGGGACGCCCGAGGAGCACGCGGTCGCCGCTCGCGCCGAGCTGCTCCTTTGCCGCCTGACGCAGTGCCGCGAGGATCTCCGCGATCAGCTCCTCGAGCGTGAACTTCCACCCGAAGATCCACGCCTCCTTGAAGAGCCGGCTCGCGAGGTGCGACTTGAGCGACTGGAGGAAGCGTCCGCCGCAGCCCTCTTCGAGGTACGACTCGATCGCACCCGGTCCCTTCGCCGGAATCGGCCGCTGCCGTCTCTCCGCCGCTTCGGCGGTGAAGTGGAGGACGGAGCGGAACGTGACGGTCGTGTCGTCGCCGTCCGGGAAGCTCGCGAGACGGCACGACCCGTCCGCGAGGACGGCGCCGACCGCACTGTTCGTCGTCCCGAAGTCGAGGCCGAGCGTCACACTACTCTTCCAGGTACCCGGCGGCCTGGATGCGGAACATGCGCGCGTAGCGGCCGCCCGACTCGAGGAGCTCCGCGTGGCTGCCGACCTCCGTGAGACGCCCTTCCTCGAGGACGGCGATGCGGTCGGCAATGCGCACCGTCGAGAAGCGGTGCGTGATCAGGATCGCCGTGCGCTTCTCGGCGAGCGCGCGGAAGCGCTCGAAGATCTCCACCTCGGCTTCGGCGTCGAGTGCGGCCGTCGGCTCGTCGAGGATCAGGATCGGGGACCGGCGCATGAACGCGCGCGCGAGCGCGAGCCGCTGCCACTGCCCGACCGACAGCTCCTCGCCGCCGAACCAGCGTCCGAGGCTCTGCGCGTAGCCGCCGGGCAGGCTCTGGATCACCTCCTCGATGCCGCCCGCGGCCGCAGCGCGCTCGATCTCCTCGCGGTTCGCCATCTCGGGGAGCCAGCCGACGCCGATGTTCTCCGCGATCGTGAAGTGGAAGCGGACGAAGTCCTGGAAGATGACGCCGATCCGGCTCCGCAGCTCCGCCGGACTGAGCGTCGACACGTCGACGTCGTCGAGCAGGATCTGCCCGCGCGTCGGCCGGTAGAGACCGGTCAGGAGCTTGACGAGCGTCGTCTTGCCCGCGCCGTTCGGCCCGACGACGGCGAGCGTCTCGCCCGGCTCGACGACGAGAGAGACGCCGACGAGCGAGTCGCGCGCGGAGCCGGGATAGCGGAAGGAGACGCCGCGGAGCTCGATGCGCGGCGGCTTCGGCGCTTCGCCGTTCACCGCTTCGCCGTTCCGCCCGGCGACGCCGTCCCCGGCGACGCCTTCCGCGGCGCTCGCACCGCTCGAGCCGTTCCCATCGTTCGGTCCGCTCGCGGAAGCGACGCTCGTCGCGAAGTCGGCCGGGATCGGCTCGTGCGGCTCGTCCTCCGGTACCGAGAGGTACTCGAAGAGGTTCGTCATGAAGAGGTTGTCCTCGTACAGCTTCGCGATCGCGAGGAGCCCGTCCTGGAACGCCGCCTGCCCCTCGCGGAAGGAGACGAGGTAGAGCGCCATCGTTCCGACGGTCAGAGCCCCCGCGACGGCGCGGCTCACGACCCACGCGTAGCAGACGTAGAGCGTCAAGATGCTCAGCACGCCGAGGACGATCGCCCAGAACGTGCGTCGCCGCGCGAGCGCCGTGTCCTCGCGCCGGAACCGCTCGTAGAGCGCGCGGTAGCGTCCGAGCAGGAGCCCGGAGAGCGAGAAGAGCTTCACCTCCTTCGCCGTGTCCTCGCGCGAGAGCAGCACCTCGAGGTAGTGCGCGCGCCGGTTGTCGAACATGCGCGAGCGGTTCAGGAGGAACGCGCGCCGTCCGAAGCGCGCCTCGGAGAGGAACGGCGGGATCGTCGAGCCGAGCAGCGCGACCACGGCCCACGGGCTGAAGCTCGCGAGGATCGTCGCGTAGCCGGCGAGCGTGATCCCGTTCCCAACGAGCGCGAGGAGCTGCCGCACGACGTCGAGCGGCCGCGAGCTCGCCTCGCGCCGTGCCTGCGAGAGGCGGTCGTTGAACGCGGGGTCCTCGAAGTGCCGGTAGCTCACGTTGACCGCCTTCTCGAGGATCAGCGTGTTCACCTTGAGGCCGAGCGCGATGCGGAGCTGCACCTGCGAGAGCTGGTTCAGCTGCGCGACGGCAGACCGCCCGACGACGAGGACGCACTCGACGGCGACCCAGAGGAGCGCGCTCGAGCTCGCGCCGGGATCGCCCTGCCCCGCAGCGACGACCGCGTCGATGAGCTTCTTTCCGATCCACGCGATCGAGACGGGCAGGATGGCCGCGACGACCGTCAAGCCCATCAGCGCGAGAGCGAGCTTCCGGTCGGTGTCGAAGAGGAGCCAGAACGCTCGGCGTGCGTTGCCGAGGACGTGGCCGATCTCGCGGAGACGTCGCGGCGGCTCCGCGCGCTTCGGTGTGGCCTGGGCCTGACCTTCGGTCACGCGCGGCTCTCCGCCGCCACGACCGAACGGAGGGACACCGCCGCGGGCTCGCGCGCGAGCGTCGAGGCCGCGAGCAGCAGGAGAGCGATCCAGATCAGGTCCGCGAGCAGGAGATGCACGAGCTGGAGCGAGACCGGCGCGAGCCACCACACGTTCGCGAGCCCCACGGCCATCTCGAGAGCGTAGAGCCCGACGACCGCGCCGGCCCAGCGCTTGACGGGCGGGCGCGGCGAAGCGGACATCGCCGCCGCAGCGGCGATCGCGAGCAGGATCCCGACCACGACCGCGAGAGTCGGGTGCCAGATGCGAAGGCGCACGAAGAGATGCGCGCTCGGCGAGACCGTCTGCGCCTTCGCTTCGGCGAGCGTCGCGGCGGGAAAGAGCGTGTCGCCGAGCGCCGTGATCGCGCCGCTCACCGCGAGCACGAGGACGGCGACGAACGCCGCGGCGAGGATCGCCGCGATTCCGCTGCGCCCGTCGAGCGACGGCGCCTCGAGCCCGGAAGCCCAAGCCGCGCACAACGTCTGCGCCGCGACGAGGAGGAACGTGTTGAGGAGATGCCCTGCGACCCAGGCGCCGCGTCCCACCCGCGCGTCGTCCGCGACGTACTCGAAGAGGACGAGGCCGGCGCCGATCAACGCTTCGGTCACCATGAAGAACAGCGACCAGTTGGCGGCGCGGCGCGCCGGATGACCCGCTTCGAAACGCCGGCGGGCAAGCCACGCGAGCGCCGCGACGAGGAGGAGCGCGACGCCGCTCGTGAGGCGGTGCGTGAGCTCGATGACCGTCGCGAGCGCGGGCGCGCGCGGCACGACCTCTCCGTTGCAGAGCGGCCAGTGGCTGCCGCAGCCGGCGCCGGATCCCGTGGCGCGAACGAACGCCCCCCAGAGGATGACGAAGAGCGTGAACCCGAGCGATGCCCAGGCGAGCCGAGCGTACCCGCGAGGCATGCTTCAAGTCACCATGCAGAGGCGGCGAACGCCAGCTCGACGCGGCTCAGCGCGAAGGCCGCGGCTCGTCGACCTCCGCCGCGAGAGAGCGCGCGATCCGCCGGTTCGCGAGAGCGTTCGGATGTCCGTCGTGGCGGATGAGGAACCGGCGTCGATTCGACCGGCCGAGGAGGTCCCAGACGCGGACGACCTCGATTCCACGAGCTTGGAGCCGGTCGGGCAGCGTGTCCTCCTCGTCTCCCCAGTAGACGACGGTGAAGCCCGCCTTCCACTTCTCGCGCACGAGCTTCGCCGCGCGCGCGACGATCGCGATCCAGCGCTCCTCGTCGCGCGCGACGTCCTCGCCGAGCGCGAGCCACGCGTCGACGAGAGCGTTCGTCGCGTCGAACCGGGTCAGGACCTTCATCGCGAGTGCGACGGGCGCTGCGTGGAACGGTCCCTGGTAGACGACGTCGCCCTCCTCGCCCACGTCGCCCTCGTCGATCTCGTCGATCTCGTAGCGCGGACCTTCGACGTCCCAGGTGACGCGGCCCGCAGCGCGACGCGCGTGCCCGCTCGTCGCCGAGTAGTAGACGTGCACGACGCCGCCGGGGACGAGCGGCGCGACGCGGTCGGTCTCGAGCAACCGCAGCATCTGGTGCGGGCCGTAGCCGTGGAATCCGAGGTTCAAGACGTTCGCGGGCCGGTCGAGCGCCTCCGCGAACTGCGCCGGCAGGGTCTCGTCGTCTTCGACGCCTTCACCGAACGTGAACGAGCAGCCGAAGAAGACGAAAGCCGGCGCCGCGGAATCCCCCGGCGTCGGACGGAATCCGTCGGGACCGATCGTGTACGTGACGTCGTACAGGTCCCGCCCGTCGTTCGTGCGTCGCACGTGCGCGCGCACGGAGCGCGCCGGTGCATATCCCAGGTCGGGATCGTGCTGGAAATACGCGACGTCCGCGTCCGGAGGATCGACGATCTCGTAGAGCCGCTCCGGCCGCTCCGCGAGAAGCGAGAGCACGGCGATCGTCGCGACGGCGCCGAACCCGAGTCCGAGGACGCTCGCCGCAAGGAGCCGCCGTCCGCGCGCAGAGCGCCGCATGGCGGGCGGCATAGCACGTCGCCCCGTGCTGCAGCGTCTGGTAGCGGGTGCGTGCCGGGACGAAGCCCGGCGACGGGAGGTCTCGGTGAAGGATCTTTTCTCGGTCGAAGGCAAGGTGGTGCTCGTCACCGGCGGCTCGCGCGGCATCGGCAAGATGATCGCGACCGGCTTCGCCGAAGCCGGCGCGCGCGTCTACGTCGCTTCGCGGAAGCAGCAGGAGTGCGACGAGGTCGCGGCCGAGCTGACGAAGGGCGGCGCCCATTGCTTCGCGATCGCGGCCGATCTCTCGACCGAGGCCGGCGCGAAGAAGCTCGCCGCGGACGTCGGTGCGAAGGAGGACGAGCTGCACGTCCTCGTGAACAACGCGGGCGCGAACTGGGGTGCGCCTTTCGCGGAGTATCCGGACTCGGCATGGGACAAGGTGCTCGCGCTGAACGTCAAGTCCGTGTTCCACTTGACGCGCTTTTGCACGCCGCTCCTCGAGAAGGGTGCGCGTCCCGGCGATCCCGCGCGGGTGATCAACATCGGCTCGATCGACGGGCTGCGCGCGCCGGTCCTCGAGACCTACGCCTACTCGGCGAGCAAGGCTGCCGTGCACCACATGACCGGCGTCCTCGCGAAGCGCCTCGCGAAGCAGGGCATCACGGTGAACGCGGTCGCGCCGGGACCGTTCGAGAGCAAGATGATGGCGGCGACGCTCGACCGCTTCAAGGACGTGATCGTCCAGGGTTGCCCGCTCGGCCGCATCGGCGAGCCCGAGGACATGGCGGGCGTCGCGATCTACCTGGCTTCGCGCGCGGGCGCGTACGTCACCGGTGCGGTGATCCCCGTCGACGGGGGAATATCGATCTGATCGATCGGTCGGCCGCGTTCGACGGTTCGCGCTCGCGTTCGGATTCCGGCCCGGCATCGTCGGTCACGCGCGACCCGCACAGGATGCAACGAGGCGGGCGCAACACGATCTCGTCACGAGCCGTCGTCCCCTGGACCGCGGGGTGCCCGCTCTCCGAGCGGGAAGAGCTGCAAGTTCGCCACGACGACCTCCTCGCTCGGCGTCGACTCGGCGATGATGGCGCGCATCGCCTGGAAGTGACGGCGGTGCAGATCGCGCAGCCGCTCGAGGTCGGCGTGTGAGACGCAGAAGACGTTGAACGAGAAGAGGCCGTCGGCGCCTTCGCCGAGTCGTTCGAGACCGACGCGCGCCGACCAGAGCTTCAAGCGCCGCTCCGCTTCGCGATCGGGACGCGTGTCGACGGTCTGCGTCTCTTCGACGGTCCAGCGCCGGCCGCGGCGCCGGATCTGTCCCGTGCGCGCGAGGACGTCGAGACAGCGCTTCTCCTCTTCTGGGGACATGCCCAGGCGCGAGGCGATCCAGCCGGGCCGATGTGCCGGCATCGCGCGATAGGTCTCGAGCTCGAGCACGCGCAGCACGGCCGGCAGCCACGGGTGCTCGTGCGCCGCCTCGCGATGCGCGACGAGCCGCGCCCAGGCGTGCGCGACCGGAGGAAGCGCGGCCGGTTCCGTCCACAGCGCGACGAAGTCGAGGACGCGCAGCGAGCACGCCTCGATCATGCGCAGGAAGTCGGGGAGGCGCGGCTCCGCGTCGCCCGCGAGCCAACGCGCCACTGCGAAACGACTCCGTCCACAGCGTCGCGCGACGTCGACGATCGGGACGTTCGAGCGGAGCGTCTCGAGGAGAAGTGCCACTCCCTCGCGTGAAGTCGGCTCGGTGCGCGCGAGCCACTCGGCCTCGCCCGAGAGGAACTGGGTCAGCGCCGCGCGAACGTCGATGCGCGATCGCCCCGCCGCGCGGAGCAGCTCGCCGCCGGTCGGCCAGCGGCGTCCCGACTCCCAGGCGTAGGCGACGTTCGTGCGGTAGCCGAGGCGATGGCTGAAGGCGGTCTGCGAGCGGCGCCCGCGCAGAGCGCGGAGCAGGGCGCGGCTGAGGGCCTCGAAATCGAGACGAAGCGGCTCCAACTCATGCAGAATCGCACATCTGTGTGCTCCTTTGCCAGAGGAAATGTGCGATTCTGCGCTAGACGTGCCATCTGCCCAGGCGTAGCGTCCTGCTGGAGAGACGGCTCGATGCGCGCTCGGAACATGGCTCTGCTGGTTGCTTTGCTGACCGGCCCGTTCGGCGCCGGTTGTGGCGGTGGGCAGACCGGCGGGCTCACGCCGGCTCTGTGCGGCCAGGTCGCCGTGCGCGCGCTCGCGCCCGACGAGGTGTCGCCGGTCGGTCCGACGGCAATGGAGCTCATCGACTCGGTCGCACGCGACGCGACGACCACGATCGAGTGGGAGAGTGGCGCCTCGAGCACGATCGCAGTCTCCGTGCGCGCATCCGAAGGCGGCGAGGTGAGCCTGGTGACTACCGGCCCGAGCGGCGTATGCGCGAGCTTCGTCGAGATCGACGCCGTTCTCTCCCTGATCAGCGCCGACGGCACGCTCGTCGCGAGCGCGCCCGCGACCCTCCGGGTCGGGAAAAACGGCGTCGTCCTGCGAGCGATCGGGCTCGACGCGAGTCCGGTGATTGCACGCGACGACCTGAGAGAGCTCGGGCTCGATTCCCTCGTCGAACCGGATGTCGTCATCGATCTCGATCTCTCGAGCGACACGCCGGCGGGCGAGATCTCGGTCCGCGGGCAGACGTGCTCGGCGGCGCCGGACGTGGTGGGCACGCCCGGCTTGGTCGGCGAGGACGGTAACGGAGGCAATGGCGAGTGCACCTTCTCGACGGTGCAGGTCGCCCGAATCGGCCCCCCTGAGGGAGCCGAGGAAAGGTAGGACGAGCATGCAGTCTTGGAGAATTCGAGGAGGGTCCCGCATGATCCTGGCGGGGCTCGCACTGCTGATCGCGAGCTCGGGAGCGTCGCACGTCTCGGCCGAAGGCCGCGTGCCGCTGCGCACCGCCCGCACGGCGCGCCCCGGGCAGCTCGAAGCGATGATCGCGCAGCTCCGTCTCGAGGTGGCGCAGCTCCAGGGCCGCGTCGAAGCGGAGAGCCGGCGGCTGCAAGGGGATGCGGGAGGCGCGGTGCCCGGCTTCTCGAGCGGGCTTTGCAGCGATCCGTGCGCGGTCGACTCGGACGAGGACGGCATCGGCGACTGCGAGGACCCATGCCCGTGCGACGCCTCGGGCGCGGACTCGGACGGCGACGGCGCTCTCGACTGCTACGACCCCTGTCCGGACGACGCGACCGACGCGTGCATCGACCCGTGCCGCAACGACTCGGACGGCGACGGTACGAACGATTGCGAGGATCCGTGCCCCTATCAGGCCGATCCCGCCGTCGACGAGAATGACGATGGCATCCCCGACTGCAAGGACATGTGCGGCATCGAGGTCCTCCCGGACGGAAGCGTCACGCCGTTGCCCTGCGTCGTTCTTCCGGCCGAGCCCGGGACACGCTGAGCCGCCTTCGACGAGATCATGCGATGCGCGCTCCGCCGCCTCCCCGGCGGAGCGCGCAGGCCGGACCTCATCAGCGGTGTTCGACGTGCGGCCGAGATGATCTTGCGGCGAAGCGTCGGCTAAGCGCTCTTGAGCTCGGCGTAGGAGCGGCCGTCCCGCGCCTGCGTCTCGACGGGAAGACCCGACTCCTGCCAGCCTGCGACGGTCACCTGGCCGCTCGGGTCGCGTGCGCCGCCGAAGCCGCCCTGCATGTTCGTCACGTCACGGAAGCCGAGCGAAGCGAGGATCTCCGCGGCGCGCTGCGAGCGGCCGCCCGACTGGCAGCCGACGACGACCTTCGTCATGCGTCCGAGCTTTGCTGCGACGACGCGCTCGAAGTCCTCGTTCGGCTGTGGCCGTCCCGTCGCCTCGTCGAGGTGAAGGAGCGGCACGTTGTACGCGCCGGCCGGATGTCCGGCCTCGAACTCGGGCTCCGAGCGGACGTCGAGATAGACGGCGTTCGGGTCGGTGCGCAGGATCTCCGCGGCACCTGGCGGGGTCGTCTGTCGGACCATCGAGTGCTCCGAGCCTAGCGCGCGCGCACCGCCGAGGCGAGACCCGTCGCCTCGCCCATCGCGCGGATCGCGGCGATCTTCTGCTCGAAGAGCGACCAGTCGTCGCGCTCCGCGATCGCGTCCCAGAGCGGTTCGACCTCGTCGATCAAGAGCGTGACCGGCCCTGCGCCTTCGAAGTACGGCTGCGCGAGCCGCATGGCATCGATCGGAGCGCACGCGTCCATCGCGCGACGAAGTGCCGTGAAGCCCGGGCCGCCGTAGCGCTCCGCTTCCGGGCTCGCGGCGGCGCGCGCTTCGCTCGCCGCGCCGCCGAACCAGTCGAAGAAGAAGCGGTCGTGTCCGACCTGGCTCTCCTCGAGGAACGCGCGACAGACGGACTGCAGCTCCATCGCGACGTGGTCGTCCGGTGCGACGAGACCGAGCCGCGCCGCGAGCTTCTCGCGATGATGGCGGAGGAAGTGCTCTGGGAAGGCGCCGAGGACGCGCTCGAGCTCGCTCGGGTCGGTCAGCTCCGCGAGCGTATCGCCGAGGCGCGCGAGGTTCCAGAGGACGCCCTGCGGCTGGCGTCCGAAGGCGTAGAGCCCGGCGTGATCGAAGTACGCGGCGGTGAAGCGCGGATCGTGCGTCGGCAGGAAGCGCCACGGTCCGTAGTCGAAGCTCTCGCCGTTCACGTTCATGTTGTCGGTGTTGAGGACGCCGTGCACGAAGCCGGCGACCATCCAGCTCGCGCAGAGCGCGGCGCTGCGCTCGAGGACGATCCGCAGGAACGCGGCCGGAACGTCGGCCTCCGCCGCCGCCTCCGGGGCGTAGTGCCGCACGCTGTAGTCGAGGAGACGCTCGATCCGCTCGCGATCGCCGAGCGCGAGGTAGCGCTGGAACGTCCCGAAGCGGACGTGCGAGTGACCGAGGCGCACGAGCACGGACGAGCGCGTCGGCGAAGGCTCGTCGTTCCGGTGCAGGTTCTCACCCGTCTCGAAGAGACTGTAGCTCTTCGAGGTGTAGACGCCGAGCGCCTCGAGCATCTCGGTCGCGAGAACCTCGCGCACGCCGCCCTTCAGCGTCAGCTTGCCGTCGCCGTCGCGCGACCACGGCGTCCGCCCGCTCCCCTTCGTCGCGAGGTCCAGGAGCCGTCCGTCGACCGGGTCCTCGAGCTGCGCGAAGAGGAAGCCGCGGCCGTCGCCGATGTTCGGGTTGTAGTTGCGGAACTGATGTCCGTGGTAGCGGAGCGCGAGCGGCTCGGAGACGTTCTCGGGCAGCGGCTCGAAGCGCGCGAAGTGACGCTCCCACTCGGCCTCGTCGAGCTCGCCGAGCCCGATCCGCTCCGCCCAGCGCTGGTTGCGGAAGCGAAGCCGATGCTGCGGAAAGCGCGCCGGCTGCACCGGATCGGCGAAGCCGTCCCCGAGCTCGAGGAAGCGGGGTGCGGCGCGGTAGTGCGATGAGACGGGCATGATTGCGGAACGGTGGGAAACGAAGGTGGATTCGGATAGGATCGGTTTCGCGCGAAGCGGGTCTGACTCCAGGGCGACTCTAGACCTCTACGCCGAGGCCGGGATCTCGACGCGCCGGCCGAGCTTCTCGCCGACGACCTCGGCGATGCGTCCGTAGAGATCGTGCCCGTCGCGGTCGTCGAGCCAGCTTCCGCGCGCTTCGTTCCAGTCATAGTGCCACGCGCGCACGCCCGCGGCGAACCACATCTGGTGGTTCCCGGACTGGCGGTTCAGCACGAAGCGCTTCCGGTCGGCGAACTCGATCGACACCATCCCGTCGGTCGTCGAGTAGTCGACCTCCTCGGGATCGAACGCCTCGAGCCATTCGGCCACGCGGCCGAGGCAGTCGTCGGCGCGGTGGAGGTACTCTTGCGGCGTCATCGACACGAGCCTAGCAGAGCGCCCCGGCTTGGAAATGACCGGGCGAATCCCGTATCTGTTGGCCTTCTGTGCGGGTCCGAGCCACCCTCGCCCTCCTCGGCGTGCTGACTGGATGCTGGGAAGGCGGACCCTTGGCGCCGGCGACGCCGTCCGTGACAGTCGCGGTCGCCGTCCGTCGCACGGTGCCCGTCCACATGGAGTATCCCGCGAAGACCGCGCCCGTGCAGAGCGTCGACGTCGTCGCGCGGGCGGAAGGGTACCTCCTCGAGCGCGCCTTCGAGGACGGCGCCGACGTCGAGCAGGACCAGCTCCTCTTCCGCATCCAGCCGGACGAGTACGAGGCGGCCGTGCGTCGCGCCCGGGACCGCCTCGTCAAGGACGAGGCAGCGCTCGCGTTCGCGCGCGAGCAGGGCGAGCGCTACCGGCGCCTCGCGGACAAGGGCTACGTCAGCCGCGATCTCTACGAGAGCTACGTCGCGCAGACGCGCGAGGCGGAAGCGGCGATCCGCGAAGACCAGAGTGCGATCGCGGAGGCCGAGCTGGCGCTTGCCTACACGACGGTGCGCTCGCCGATCGACGGGCGCATCAGCCGGCGCCGCGTCGACGTCGGGAACCTGGTCGGCACGGACCGCAGTACGGTGCTCGCGACGGTCATGCAGCTCGATCCGATCTACCTCGAGTTCACCGTCGGAGGCGACGATCTGCCGCGGCTCCTCGCGAGCCACCGGAAGAGCGCCCTCCTCGTCGAAGCGGTGCTTCCCGACGGGAAGGTGCATCCGCACGCGGGGCGCGTCGACTTCCTGGGGAACCAGATCGAACCCGCGACGGGCTCCATCCCGGTGCGCGCGGTGCTGCCGAACCCGAACAAGACGCTGCTGCCCGGACAGCAGGTGCGCGCGCGCGTCCTCCTCGACTGGGCGCACGACGCGGTCGTCGTACCGACGAAGTCGGTCCTCGAGGACGACGACGGCGCGCGCGTGCTCGTCGTCGACGGCGAAGGCCGGGCGACGGAGCGCGCGGTCGACGCCGGAATCGCGTGGGACGAGTACCGCGTGATCGAAGGCGGGCTCGACGTCGGCCAGCAAGTGGTCGTCGACGGGATCGAGAACGTGCGGCCGGGTTGGAAGGTCGTCGCCGCGAAGGTCGCGCCGACGCCGGCGATCGCGGAGCTGCCGCCGCAGTCGGGCCGCGGCTCGCCCGCGGCGAGCTCGAGGCGCGCTCCGGCGATGCCCTCGGCGGCGCCGTCTGCAGCGCCGTCTGCAGCGCCCTCCGCCGCGTCCGCCGCAGCGCCTTCCGCCGCGTCCGCCGCAGCGCCTTCCGCTGGAGCGCCTTCCGCGACTCCCTGACGATCACCAGCCGCCGGCGGGACGCGCCTTCTTCTTCGCCTTCTCCGCGGCAGCGGCTTCGGCCTTCTTCGCGGCGGCCTCCGCCGCTTCGGCCTGCGCGTCGGCGGAATCGGCTTCGTCCTCGACGCCGCCGACGTTCCCCTCCGTCTCGATGTCCTCGAGGTATTCCGAAGGCGCGACGATCTCATCTCGACCTGCGGCGCCCTTGTCCGCGGTGCCCGAGCAACCCGCGATCGCGAAGGCCAGTGCGCTCGTGCACGCGACCCGCCTGGTCCAGAGCGTTCGATTCATGGCAGCCTCCCTCCGATCGCGCATCGTGGCACCGAGCGCGCCCGGAGCAAAGGGCCGTCAGTCGATCCGGTAGTGCTCGACCTGCACCTCTTCGCCGATGTCGGCGTAGTCTCCTGCGGCCCGGAGGCTCCGAAACTCCCCCCACGAGATCGGCCGGTAGTGCGGGCGGCCGTCGACCGCGAGGAGCTCGGGAAGGGGCGCACATACCGCCTCGTAGCTCGGATTGAAGAAGAACGGCGCGCTGAAGCGCTCGCCTCCGGTCCTCACGACGACGCGGTGGAGCGGCGACTTGTAGCGGTCGTTCGACCACACCTGCATCATGTCGGCGACGTTGACGACGAGCGCGTCTGGAACGGGATCGACGCCGATCCAGCCGTCCGGGCAGCGCACCTGGAGCCCGGCCGCGTCCGTCTGCGCGACGAGCGTCATCGCGCCGGCGTCGCGATGACGATTCACCCCGAGCTTTCCCGTCGCGGGCGCATCCGGCGCGTCGGCGGGCGCCGGGTCCTCGCACGACGGATAGTGGTTCAAGCGCACGAAGCTCGAGTGCGTCGGGCGGAAGCCTTCGTCGAGCCGGTTTCCTGCGACGCCGAGGCCGAGGCACATCGCCTCGAGCAGCCGGAAGGCGACCCCCTCGCACGCCGCGAGGTACGCGAGCATCGTCGCACGAAAGCCGGGCAAGAGCTCCGGCGCGGGCCAGCGGTTCGTCCCGTCGAGACCGACGTTCGCCGGGTGGTCGTCGGGAAGGTCCGGCCGGGGCAGCCGACCGAAGTCGAAGACCTCTTTCCAGTCGAGCGTCTGCTTCGTGTACTCGGTGTCGTAGTAGCCCCACGCGCGATCTGGAGAGCGCAGGAGCTCGCGCTTCTTCTCACGCGGCAGCGCGAAGAAGCGCCGCATCCCGGCGCCGAGCCGATCGAGCTGCGCAGGTTCGATGCCGTGGCCCGTGACCTGGAAGAAGCCCGGCTCGCGACACGCCGCGGCAACGCCCTGCACGACGTCGGCGGCGAGCGCGCCGCGCGAGCCCGCTTCGAGACCGAGGTCGATCCGAGGGATGCGCTGCACCGCCGGTACCGTAGCGTCTATTGATCCAAGCGACTGATCCAAGCGACAGCCCGCATCGCACCGGCTCGCTCGACGACGGCCGAGCACGCTCGCGCGCGAGGGCACTTCTCGTCGCGCTCCCGGTGCCGGGAGGGATCGCGGCGCACACCTACCGCGCTCGCGCCCCCGCGCTTCCCGCGCTGAACCCCTGAAAACGAGCCGAACCGACCGCCGGCTTCGCCTCTCGAAGGCCTCCCGGAATGGAGCAGAAGGGATTTGAACCCTCGACCCCCACGTTGCGAACGTGGTGCTCTCCCAGCTGAGCTACTGCCCCGTGAGAAGGAGCCGGCTCGGGCCGGCCCCGGAACGTCTATCAACGGCGCTTTTTTCCTTCAAGGCGACGGTCGGAGCGGTCGCGGAAGGCCCCGCGGGAGCGCCGGCGAGATCTCTGAGCTGCAGCCGAGACCAACGCCGGCGTCCGGGGCGGGCGGAAGCGCGGTCAGCCGGTAGTCGTCGTCGGCCGTGGCGGCGAGCCCGTCCCGGCTCGGCTGGTCGGCGAAGACACTGACCGTGATTCCGCAGTCGAGATCTCCGTTTCGCCGGCGGGGTTCTCCCGGCGTGATTCGACTCGTACGCCGAGATCGACCGACCCATCCCCCCGGGAGTGCGCCGACGGATCGACGAACGGGAGGTAGACGGGCACCCACGAGACGCAGAAAGGCAGGAGCGGCCGGGGCTGCCGGCGGGGCAAGGCGGTCACGCTCAGTGGATTTCTACCGGCTGCGGTCCCGGCTGCGGCTCGGGTCCGGAGCCGCCGTCCGTGGTGGCGCTGGCAAGATCGAAGAGGTCGAAGTCGTCGTTGCCCACGCCACCACGGATCCCCCCTTTCGCGGCAAAGGATCTATCCACGGCAGAGTTACGGATGGCTTACGGATCACCTTGCGACGTACGTTTCCGCATCCCAAGACTGGCGATGGGAGCCGCGGTCAGGTGGCGGAGCGCAGCTTCTCGAAGAGCTCCCGGGTGCCTCCCGACGGCTCGACCCCGAGCCCCGAGCGCAGCGTGCGCCGGCAGCGCTCGAAGGTCGCGACGGCCTCGGCGACCCGGCCGGCCCGCTGCTGGCAGCGCATCAGGCCCTGGTAGAGATCCTCGGCGAGGTCGTCGACCGCGAGCGCGTTCGAGTAGCAATCCGCCGCTCCGTCGAGGGAGCCGGCGTCCTCCAGCTCGCGGGCGAGCTCCTTCGCCGCGCCGAGGAACCGCGCGCGCAGGCGCTCGCGCGCCGAAACGGTCCAGGCGACGGAGGCTTCCGCCTCGAGAAACGTACCCCGATAGACGGCGAGGGCGCGCTGGAGCCCCGCGACGCGCGACTTCGTCCGCCGGGAAGCGTCCCGGGGCTCGGCGCGCGAAGCGAGGAGCGCCTCGAAATGCCACGCGTCCACCCAGCACGTCTCCGGATCGACGCGGACGCGCCCCTCGGTCTGGACGATCACGCGCTCCGATCCGAGCAGGCGCCGCAGGCGGTGGAGCGTCGTCGCGAGCGCGCGCTGGCCGGCGTCGCCGTCCGCGTCCGGCCACAGCGCGTCGGCGAGCTGCGCCAGCGGAACGTCACGGGGACCGAGTGCGATCAAGGCCTTCAAGAGCTCGAGCGGACGCTTCTGCGCCTTCCCGGTGAACTCGACGCGCGCTCCGTCCCGCTCGATCGCGAAGCCGCCGAGCGTCCGCACGCGGAGCGGCCATGGCCACGCTTCGGGAGCCAAGGCCGCGTCCGGCAGGGGGAGATCGAAGCGCTTGATCAACGTCACCACGTGTTCGGCTTCGATGCCGGCCTCGAGAGCGCGCGTGCAAAGACGCGCGAGGACGCGCGGCTGCCACCAGAAGTGGCGCAGCACGAGCCCGTGCTCGCGGCCGAGCGCGAACGCCTCCTCGAGGCGCGCGAGGCCGGTCTTCTCGTCTCCGGCTTCGAGCGCACACAGCGCGCGCGCCAGCATCATTCGGTACGTGAAGAAGGGACGCTCCGCTGCGACCGTGAAGGCTTCCGCCCGGTCGAGCCACAGCTCGGCCGCGTCGATCGCACCGCGCTCGACTTCGACGTGAGCCAGCGCCAGCCGGGTGAGCCAGATGGGAAACGGCGCGCCGGAGTTGATCGCGCAGCGAAGCGCGAGGAACAGCCGGTCCGCGGCGAGGTCCGTCTCGCCGCGCGCCGAAGCGAGCCACGCCGAGAGGTAGTGGTGCTCCGACATCTCGAGCGGACGCTTCTGCTCGAGCACGGGCTGCATGCGCTCGTGGAACGACGCGGCGGCCTCGAGATCCTCGCGCACGAGCGAAGCGCAGAGCCCCTGCGCCGCGAGCTGGAAGTCGAGAAGGCCGATCCCGCACGCGTGGGCGATCTCGGTTCCGTCCGCCACGGCTTCGAGACAGCGGTCGGGATCTCCGACGCTCCAGTGGTACACCGACTCCGCGAGCCGCCACGTCAGCCGCGCCTCGGGCGCGACGCCGCTCGATTCCGCGGAAAGGCGGAGCTGCTCGATCAACGCCGCGGCGACGGCGGGAACGCCGCCGTTCACGAACGCGAGCGTCAAGTGGTAGCCCGTGAGCATCCGCTGCCGTAGGTCGGCGAGATGCGGAAGCCGGTCGAGCGCGCGCAGCGACCAGCGCACCATCGTCGTGCTCGTCTGCGGGCGCCGGAAGCTCAGCACGCCGACCGCGTCCGCCGCGAAGCGCGCGCCGAGGTCCTGGCGCGGCGAAGCGGAGTCGTCGCCCGCGAGCTCGTCGATGCGATCGATCCACGGGTCGAGCGAGGTGAAGTCGCCCATCTCCTTCAGCGTCGACTCGACGACGCCGCACCAGGCGGTCAAGGCACCGATGCGATCGTCCGCCGCGCGAAAGAGCTCGTAGCTCTGCTCGAACGGAAGCACGGCGCTGCGCGGCTCGTGGACGAGGCGACATTCGCCGAGCCAGCAGAGGAGCCACGGCCGGGTCGCGAGGATCTCCTGCGGAAGACGCGAGAGCCACTCCTCGAGCGTCCGGCTTCGCGCCTCGGCGAGCCACCGCGGTCCGACGTCCTCGAGCAAGCTCGCGAGCTCGGCGTGCGCTCCGGCCGCGTACAGCACCGTGCACGCCTCGTCGGGCCGGCCGCCTTCCGCGAGCACCTTCCCCGCCCGGCGGCGCAGCGTCGCGAGATCGCTCGCTTCGAGCTCGCGCTCCGCCGAGCGCAGGAGGAACTCGCGGAAGAGCGGATGGTACTGGAACTCGCGCGCGCTACGCGCGCCGTGCGCGCGCACTTCGGTGAAGGTGTGCCCCTGCGTGAGCTCGGTGAGGAACTCCTCGGCGCGCCGCTCGTCCGTCAGCGCTTCGGCCATCCCGACGGTCATGCTCGGGAGAAGAGCGGTCTCGAGAAGAAACCGACGCCGGTCGCTCTCCAGCGGAGCAAGCATCTCGCTCGCGAAGTACTGGAACACGCTGTCCGGCGCTTCGGGACTCGGACCGGAAGACGGCAGACCACCCGCGCGCTCGAGGAGGAGCACGAGACCCGCCATCCAGCCGCGCGCGGTCCGGTGCAACAGGGTGACCTCGGCGGCGGAGCGCGAGCTGCGCCCGCGTAGCTTGACGATCGCCGCGCTCTCGGGCTCGGTGAGACGAAGGTCGTCCCAGCCGAGGACGTCGAGTCGTCCGCTCGCGCGAAGACGCGCGAGCGAAGCCGGCGCCGTCCCCCGGCTCAGGACCAGCGCGCGCGTTTCCGGCGGCAGGACTTCGAGAGCGATTGCGAAGATCGGCTGCGAAGGCGCGTCCGCGGGGATCTCGTGGTGATTGTCGAGAATGAGGATCGTACCGCGCGGCAGGCTCGCGTAGAATTCCTCGAAGAAGCGTCGAGCGAAGCTCGCGAGGCTCTCGGCGTGCTCGCTGCCGAGCCGCGGCAGGGCGCTCGAAGCGGGCGAGCGCGCCGCCGCGGCGCGGCTCAGATCGTTCAGCAAGGCCGCGGGATCGGCGTCGCGCGCGTCGAGCTGATACCAGAGCGCCGGCGGAGTCTTCTTCTCGAGCCAGCTCGCCGCGAGCGTCGTCTTGCCCGCACCGGCGGGTGCGGCGATCCAGATCGCGGGCGTCGCGGCGTCGAGCCGGCGGAACAGCCGCGTCCGCCGCAGCACGGCGGGCAGCGTCGGCGGCAGAAGCTTCGCAGGAAGGGACTCGCTCTCCCTCCCCTGCGCGACGAACGGCTCTGGCTTCAATGGGACTCCGGGATCTGGAACCCGCGGAGCCTAACCGAAGAGAGGCTCGAGGTCAGCCTCGTAGAAACGCCTGGGGGGACGCCGTCAGCGGCCGGCGGTGCGCTCTCGCGCTTCCTCTTCCTCCTTGCAGCGGATGCAGAGGGTCGTGACGGGACGCACGCGCAAGCGGTCCGCGCCGATCGGATCGTCGCACTCCTCGCAGCGTCCGAACATGCCGCGTTCGATGCGATCGAGTGCCTCGTCGATCTTTCCGATCAGCTTTCGCTCACGATCGCGAATGCGCAGCTCGAGGTTGCGCTCGCTCTCGAGAACGCCGCGATCGGTCGGGTCCGGGAAGCCTTCTGCTTCGCTCCGGCCCATGTCCTGCGCCGTCTTTCCGGCATCGCCGAGAAGCCGCGCACGACGCTCCATCAGGTGATCGCGGAAGTACTCGATCTCGCCCGCAGTGAGCGGCTCGACCGTCCCGATGATGTTCCGTTGCAGCACCGGGGCCGACGCTACCAGCCGGACCTGTTGAAGGAAAGATCGTCTCGCAAGCGGGACGCGAGCGCTTCACGAAAAGAGCGCACGACCATCGCGGGTGACGCGGCCGAGAGGATTGCGCCCATCACGGCAACGCCGACGGCACCGCTCGTCACGACGTCCGCGACCCGCTCCGGCGTGATGCCGCCGATCGCGAGCACGGGAGCGGCGCTCGCATGCGTCACCGCAGCGAGACGCTCGAGGCCTTGTGGAGCGCCATAGGGCCGCTTGCTCGGCGTGTCGAACACCGGACCGAACACGACGTAGTCCGCGGTCGCCGACGCCCCGAGCTCCGCGAGATCGTGGATCGAGCGGCCGAGCAGAAAATCCGCTCCCGTGAGCGCGCGCGCCTCCGCGACCGCGAAGCCGTCGCCCGGAAGATGAACGCCGTCGGCGCGCGCTGCGAGCGCGACGTCGACGCGGTGGTTCACGAGAAGCTTCGCACCTGCTTCGTGACATGCGGTGCCGAGAAGCTCCGCGCGCGCGAAGAGCGGTCCGCCGTCGAGGTCCTTCTCGCGAAGCTGGATGGCGCCGACGCCGGCTTCGAGTGCGCCCGTGAGCGCCTTCCACTCCGCCGCCGAGAAAACCTCGCCGGGACCGGGCGGCGGAAAGCGCTTCCGGTCGGTGACGAGGAGGATCGGCGGCGAGAACGGCGCTCGCTTCAGTCGAGCATCCCCTCGATCGGGCTCGAAGCGGTCGCGTAGAGCTTCCGCGCGATCCGCCCGGAGCGAAACGAGAGCCGTCCCGCCTCGACGGCGAGCCGCATCGCGGTCGCCATCCCGACGGGATCGTCCGCGCCCGCGATCGCGGTGTTCATCAGCACCGCGTCGCAGCCGAGCTCGAGCGCGCGCGCCGCGTCCGAAGCGCAGCCGACGCCGGCGTCGACGATCACCGGCACTCGGCTCTGCTCGAGGATGATCTTCAGGTTGTACGGATTCCGGATCCCGAGCCCCGAGCCGATCGGTGCAGCGAGCGGCATCACCGCGGCGCAGCCCATGTCCTCGAGCCGCCGGCACGCGACGGGGTCGTCCATCACGTACGGAAGGACGACGAAGCCTTCCTCGACGAGAACGCGCGACGCCTCGAGCGTCGCCGGCACGTCGGGAAAGAGCGTCTTCTCGTCGCCGATCACCTCGACCTTGACGAGGTCGCCGACGCCCGCCTCGCGCGCGAGCATCGCGGTGCGGATCGCCTCCTGCGCGGTCGTGCAGCCGGCGGTGTTCGGCAGGATCGTGAAGCGGTCGAGCGGGACGTGGTCGAGCAGGTTCTCCTTGCCCGGATCGGTGATGTTCACGCGGCGCACCGCGACGGTCACGATCTCGGCGCCGCTCGCGTCGATCGCGCGGCGCGTCTCCTCGAAGTCCTTGTACTTCCCCGTCCCGACGATGAGACGCGAGCGGTACGAGCGCCCGCCGAGGACGAGAGGATCTTCGACAGAGAGGGGCGCCGCCCCTCTCCCCCATCGGGCAGAGCCCGAC